>OGRI01002376.1_pt1 | contig 13710 bp, 8 predicted proteins | sample 1553391 | NCBI WGS metagenome assembly OGRI01 (sample SAMEA2580052, study PRJEB22360) | human gut metagenome | reverse complement strand
GAGCCGCTGGAGTTCTATATGGAGGCTGGCGAACATACGATAACATTTGAATCTGAAAAGGCTGAGTTTGCTGTCAAGAGCTTTACTTTCTATCAGTATGAAGCACCTGCTGCTTACACAGCACCATCAGACAGCGATCTAACACAGGCTCAGGGACAGAAGATCACTCTTGAGGGTGAAACTGCTGCCTACAAGTCATCAAGAACTCTTTATCCTACAGCAGATAAGAGCTCTTATCTCACATCGAGCGCAAACGGCTCAAGCCCTACTAAAACAAGATATAATACTATCGGTTCAGGAAGCTGGACGCAGTCAACTCAGACAGTAACATGGGAGTTCAATGTTGACAAGGCTGGCTACTATAAGATAGGTATAAGAGGCAGACAGGATCAGATGAGAGGTATGTACTCCAACAGACGTCTTTATGTCAATGGCGAAGTACCTTGCCTTGAAGCTAATCAGATAAAGTTCTACTACGATACAGACTGGAGCATCACAACGCCAAAGTCTGAAAATGGCGACGATCTTTATTTCTACCTCCAGGCAGGCACAAACACTATTTCTCTGGAAGCAGTTCCTGGTGAGATCGGTGAGATCATGGGCAATCTGGATGAGCTTGTTTATAACATAAACAGCTACTATAGACAGATCAGACAGATCACAGGTCCTGATCCTGATGAATACAACAACTATATGATCGACACAGCCATCCCTTCTATCGTTCCTGATTTCAAGGAATATGCTAAGACATTGAGAGATAAGAAGGCTGAGATCGAGAAGCTTTCAGGTTCAGGCGGAACTGAGGCTGAAACTCTTGAGAAAATGGCTATCGTTCTTGATAAGTGTATAAAGAAGCCTGACCTTATCCCTGAGATGATGTCACAGATCAAGGATAACATCACATCGGTTTCTTCTTTCGTAAACCAGTATCGTGAGCAGCCTCTTGAGGTCGATATGATCGAAGTAGCTACTTCCGATCAGGATTTCACTTCATGTGACAAGTCATTCTTTGGCTCACTTGGCTTCGGCTTCAAGGGCTTTATCGGTTCATTCTTTGAGGACTACAACGCACTGTCCGATGAGGACGAAAGCGCTATGGAGTGCTGGGTAATGCTCGGTCGTGATAACGCTGAGGCTCTCCAGCAGCTCATTTCAAGTGAATACAATCCAACAGCTAAAACAAAGATCAATCTTAAGCTTGTTCAGGGTGGTATCGTTGAGGCTACATTTGCAGGCAAGGGTCCTGACCTCGCTCTCTTCATGGGCGGCGACTTCCCTATCCAGCTTGCAGCCCGTGGCGTTCTTACAGATCTCACCACATTCAGCGACTTTGACGAGGTAAAGTCACGTTTTGCAGACGACGCTACTGTTCTTTATCAGTACAACGGCGGTACATACGGTCTTCCATGTGACCAGACCTTCCCAATGCTGTTCTATCGTTCTGATATCCTCAGCGAGTACGATATCGACCCAGCAACAGATCTTAATACTTGGGACGGACTTCTTAACTGTCTGCCAACACTTCAGAGAAACTACCTTGAAGTTGGTCTTATCCTCCCTGTAATGACAAGTACAGGCGGAACAACTCAGGTATCTGCTATCACAGAGCCTGGTAACACATTCGCTATGCTCCTTCTCCAGCAGGGTCTTAACTACTACAACGAAGAGCAGACAAAGACAACATTCGATACTCAGGAAGCCGTAAACGCTTTCGATACTTGGACAAAGTTCTATACAACATACAGCTTCCAGCAGACATATGACGCATTCACACGTTTCAGAACAGGTGATATGCCAGTAGTTATCCAGAACTACACATTCTATAACCAGCTTTCTGTAGCCGCTCCTGAGATCAAGGGCTGCTGGGGATTCCAGCCAGTTCCTGGTACTGTTCAGGAAGACGGAACTATCAACCATGCAGCAAACTCCAATGGTTCAGGTGCTATTATCTTCACAAAGGCAGCAGATCAGGAGGGCGCTTGGGACTTCATCAAGTGGTTCACCTCAACTGACGCTCAGGTCAAGTATGGTAACAACATCGAGTCTATCCTTGGTACAATGGGTAGATATGCAACAGCTAACGAAGAAGCTCTTCAGCAGTTGTCTTGGACAACTTCAGAAGTAAATCTTCTTCTTGACCAGCTTAATTCACAGGTAGAGATCCCGATCATTCCTGCATCTTACGGTGTAACAAGAAACGTTATGAACGCATTCAGAGCTGTAGTTAATGACTACGACAACGCTCGTGATACACTGTTCTGGTACAATAAGGATATCAATGACGAGATCACTCGTAAGCTTGAAGATCTTGGTCTGTACGACAATTAATGAAAGGGGAGTAACTAATGGCCAAAACCAATCCTGAAGCGCCTATGATAAAACAGGGCAAGTGGAAGTACACATGGCACATGATGAAAACCAACAAGGCTTGCTATGCAATGCTCCTGCCTTTCATGTCTTTGTTCATTATCTTCACGGTAGTGCCTGTCGTAATGTCGCTGCCAATGGGCTTTACAAACTTTAACATGATCGAAACTCCTAAGTTCGTAGGACTTTCAAATTTCTATACGCTGTTCCTTAACGACGACGTATTCCTTATCGCAGTAAGAAACACTCTTATCTTTGCGATATTCACAGGACCGTTCTCTTATATCCTCAGCTTTATCATTGCTTGGCTGATAAACGAGATGAACGCATTCCTCAAAACCTTCTTCACATTCGTGTTCTATGCACCTTCTATGACAACTTCCGTATATGTTACCTGGCAGCTTATCCTGTCAGGTGACTCCTACGGTTACCTGAACGCTGTGCTTATCGATCTGGGTATCCTGAACGAACCTGCACAGTGGCTCACAGATAAAAACTATATCCTTACAGTTGTTATCATCGTTCAGCTTTGGATGTCAATGGGTGCAGGCTTCCTTGCTATCCGTGCAGGCTTCCAGAACATTGATAAGTCAATGTACGAAGCAGGTGCTATCGAGGGTATCAAGAACAGATGGCAGGAGCTTTTCTACATCACTATCCCTTCAATGGGACCACAGCTTCTGTTCGCTGCCGTTATCCAGATCTCAGCATCGTTCACAGTCGGTGTTGTTGGTCAGAACCTCGTAGGTCTGCCTTCAACAGACTATGCAGCTCACACGATCATGAACCACGCAACAGACTATGGTAACATTCGTTACGAAATGGGTTATGCGTCAGCAATATGTTTCGTATTGTTCGCTGCAATGCTCCTTGCCAATAAGGGTATCAACTGGCTCTTAGGCAAGTATCTTGACTAAAGGAGGGGAGTATATAAAATGGCTAGAAAAAGAAAAAAGCAGCAGTCTATTGAAAAGCTGAAGGTCAAAGAGAAAAAGGCGAGAGTCAATGGTTCTCTTGGCGGAGATATAGTTATTTTCGTATTCCTCTGTCTCCTTGGTGCATTCATGGTGTTCCCGCTGTATTACTCAGTTATCCAGTCTATGAAGCCTGTTGAGGAGCTGTTCGTGTTCCCTCCAAAGCTTTATGTACTGAATCCGACTACCAACAACTTCTCAGATATGTTCAAGGTAGCCGCAAGCTCATGGCAGGTACCGCTGTCAAGATATATCTTCAACAGCTTCTTTATTACAATAGTAATTTGTATCTGCAACCTTTTCGTTTGCTGCTGCGCAGCATTCGTTCTTGCAAAGTGTAAATTTCCAGGAAACAAGGTCATTAACCAGATCATCGTTATTGCCCTCCTGTTCTCCTCAAATGCAACATGGATCATGCAGTTCCTCGTAATGGCTAAGCTCCATATGATCGATACATACTGGGCATTGATCCTCCCAAGCATTTCAACATCAATGGGTCTTTACCTCATGCGTCAGAGCATGACAACCATCCACGACTCCATGGTGGAAGCGGCTAAGGTGGACGGCGCAGGTCTGTTCAGGATCTGTTGGCAGATCGTCGTTCCAAACTCAAAGCCAGCTTTGATGACACTTATCATCTTCGCTTTCCAGGGAGCATGGAACATTCAGGGCGGAGCACTTATCTACTCCGAGCAGCTCAAAACACTACCTACAGTTGTACAGCAGATCACAGCAGCAGGTCTTGCTCGTCAGGGCGTTACATTTGCCGCAGCAGTTGTACTTCTGATACCACCGCTGATCGTATTCCTTGTAGCTCAGGGCAACGTCATGGAAACAATGGCTAACTCAGGTATGAAGGATTAATTTGAACTTAGATTATAGAAAAGGAAAAAAGGTGATAAGTAGTGTCGAGAAATAAAATCTCTCTAAAACGAATGATCTCTGCGGCACTTGCAGCAGGTCTGGCGCTGACCATGACCGTGACTGCTTTCGCAGATGAGCCTTATACAGCCTATAACTACGACTATTGGGACGATGCGATCCCATCGCAGAGTGCCTACCGTGTAGAAAAGACTGTAACAGGTGCAGATATGGGTCTTGACAGGCTTTCAGATCCGAGCGACCCGCTTTATATAAGCGATGACGCTCCTGCAAAGCTTTCAGATGCAAAAGACCTCTTTTACGATCAGGACAATGATACTTTCTGGGTGTGCGATTCAGGCAACAACAGAATACTCCGTCTTGATACTGATCTTAAGGTAACAGGCTGTTATACCGGATTCACAGGCTCTACAGAAATATCTGTAGGCGAGGACGGAAGATCGACCTTCCTTAATCCTAACGGCATATATGTCAAAAAGAGCATCTTTGATGATAAGCTTTATGTTTACATCGCAGATACAGACAATTCAAGGGCTGTTAAGTGTACTGTTGAGTCAGGCACAGAAATGACTCTGGTGCAGGAATACACAAAGCCTGACACAAAGCTTTATGATTCCGAAACATTCAACCCTTCAAAGATACTTGCAGATAAGGCAGAGAATATCTACGTTGTTTGTAAGTCAGTAAACACAGGTTCTGTTCAGTTCAATAAGGACGGTGAGTTCCAGGGCTTCTACGGTGCTAACCGTGTTGAAGTAACTGCCGCTGTCGTTGCTCAGAAGCTGTGGAGAAAGATCGCTTCAAACGAGCAGATCTCAGCAATGACAAGAAACGTTCCTGTCGAGTATGCAAACTTCGATATCGACGCAGACGGATTTATCTACACTGTTACTGAGGCTGCAAATACTACGACCGACGCTGTTAAGAAGCTTAACCCAGCAGGTTATAACATCTGGGATAACGCAGTCGGCGATGAGTATTCATTTGGTGACGTTGCTTCAGAGTATGATTCAACAACAAATAAAACTTATAAGTGCAGACTTACAGATATCTGCGTTTCTGACAACGGAACAATAAATGTTCTTGACTATGAGAACGGTAGAGTGTTCCAGTATGACAAGCTCTGTAATCTTCTTTGCATCTTCGGTACAAAGAACTCCACTTCCGATCAGGCAGGAAGCTTCCTTGGACCAAACGCTATCGAGGCAAGAGGCAACGAGGTCTATATCCTTGACGGAACAAAGAACGATATCACAGTTTATACTGAAACAACTTTCGGTAATGTCGTTCACAGAGCAGTTCTCCTCTATGACGAGGGTAGATACTCAGACGCAAGAGCTGACTGGGAAGAAGTTATAAAGAGAGACGGCGGCTATGCAATGGCTTATGTCGGACTTGGTAAGGCTTGCCTTAACGACGGCGAGTATATGAAGGCTCTTGATTACTTCAAAACAGCTTACGATCAGGACGATTACGATAAGGCATTCAAATATGCAAGAGAAGAATGGCTCAGAGATAACTTCACAGTGATAATGATAGTTATTATCGTTTTGATCGCCCTTCTCATCGTAAAGGCAGTTCTTAAGAAAAAGGGCATAAAGCTCATCAAGCGCAAAAAGAAGGAGGGAAACTGATATGTATGAATTTACTCCGGTAGGTTGGCTCAAGCATTGTGTTTTCCACCCTGTTGAAGGTTTTGAGGACCTGAGATGGAAGAAACAAGGCTCAATGAAAATATCGATGCTCATAGTTCTCTTCCTCTTTATTGCAATGGTCGTTGACAGACAGCTCACAGGCTTCCAGTTCAATGACAGCTACGTTAAAGTATTCAACGTTGTTCCGCTTATCGTTCAGTCTGTAGTTTACTTCTTCACTTGGGTACTCGGCAACTGGGCAATATGCACACTTCTCGACGGTGAAGGTACACTTAAAAAGATCTGCATCTATTCTGCATATTCTCTTGTTCCTTACATCGTTTGCACATTTATCGCAGTGATCTTCTCAAACGTTCTGGTACAGGACGAGTCGATCTGGATCACAGCTATCCAGTATCTTGGCATCGGCTGGTCTGTTATCCTTATGGTGCAGGCAATGAGAGCCGTTCACCAGTATTCATTCGGAAAAACACTTGCTTCAATTATTGGTACGATCATCGCAATGCTTCTTATATTGTTCCTTGCGATACTTCTCCTTTCATTGTTCCAGCAGGTATATGTATTCGGTTACTCAGTTTATACTGAGATCATGTACAGGATCAGAGGCTAAAACAGAAACGGTGGTGTAAATAATAAATGCATAACAAAAGTTACAAGAAAGCAGTTGTCTTTGCTATCTGCCTTACAATGCTGATGCCTCTGGGGTCAATGGTGGTTTCTTCCACTGACGAGAGTTCAAGCCAGGCTGATTCAAGCGCCGCAGTAAAGGATACTGACAGCAGTGTCGATTCAGCGGCTGATGATACAAGCTCAGCTGACGCTTCCGACGCAGCAGCTACTGCCGATGAAAGCAGCGATAAAGCTGCTGAAGACTCAGCAGCCGATGAGAAAACAACTACTACAGCAAGCAAGGACGACGAGGTTCAGCCTATAACTGACGAAGAAGCTCTTGCAATGTGCGAAAAGATAACAGAGAACGACAAGATAGCTCTTTATCTTGACGAAGAAAACGAAAGACTTTGTCTTTATGTAAAGGCTTCAGGTAAGTATTGGTGGACTTCGCCTATAAATGTTCAGGCTGACCAGACAATTATCGACACAGTTAAGGGCACAGCAATGAAAAATGCCCAGAGAAAGCAGATCGCTGCAAGTGCCGCTATCAGAGTCGGTGACCTTAGACAGGAAAAGAGAACAGAGTCCCCTGCTCCGGTTTACTCCAACAAGGCAAAAGTAAAATGGCAGAAAAATTCAGACGGCGTTGTTGCTACATATAACTACGTTTCTGATGGTGTGAAGCTCAAGATACACTATGTTCTTGAGGACGATAACCTCTATGTTTACTGCGATTCAGATGAGATCGAGGAGAAAAACACTTCTCAGGTAGACGGAAAGGTGCTTACAAAGATCGAGTTCTGCCCTAACTTCGGCGCTGCTGATTCAACTGCGACAGGCTATATGATAGTTCCTGACGGAAGCGGTGCTGTAATAAACTACAACAACGGCAAGACCGAGTACGCTGACTATAATCAGCAGGTATTCGGCAGAGATTATACAGCCGTTCCAATAACAGCTCCAAGAACCACTCAGCAGGCTTATATGCCGGTCCTTGCAACAGTAAGCGGTTCATCTGGACTTGTTTGCGTTGCTTCTGACGGTGAGTCAAACGTTTATGCTCACGCTCAGGTATGCGGACAGGAAAAGCAGGCTTACAACACTTGTTACTTCGAGTTTGAAACAAGAAGCTCAGACTCATTCTTCATGAGCGGTGATAACTCAAACAAGATCACAGTGTTCGAGAAAAACGGAATAAAGACCGAGAGATTTGGAGTTCGTTATTATCCTGTTGATTCAGACAACGGCGAGGATCTTAACTACGCTGACTGCGCTGAGGTCTACAGAAACTACCTTATCAATAATAAGGGTCTTACAGCTAAGGCTCAGGCAAATAAGAGCGATCTTTACGTTGACCTTTATGGCGGCGTTATGAAGGATACTTCTATTCTCGGTATCCCATTCAATCTTAAAACAGAGATCACTGGCTTCGATCAGGCTTCCGACATACTTGATATCCTCAAGGACGGCGGAGTTGACAACATAACTGTCAACTATAACGACTGGACAAATGACTCTATCAAGAACAAGATATCCACAGAGGTATCTCCGTCCGGCAAGCTTGGTGGTTCAAGCGCATTTGATAAGCTTATCTCAAAGGACGATAATATGAAGATCGTTCCTTCAATGAACAACTTCAAGATGGACAGTGGTTCATGGGGGTATATGACTCTTACAAGCACAGCTATCAGAGTTTCAAATGCTTATTCAAGACAGTCATCATACAGCCCAGCCTTCGGTGTTGCAGAAAAGGGAGTTTCACCTGCTCTGCTCACACCAAACAAGTACTCGAATGTGTTCACAGAAATGCTCGAGAGCTATACTGATGAAAAGCTCACTTCTATCGGCTTCGGTGATTATTCAACAAAGCTTGTTTCTGACTATTCAAAGAAGGATCCTTCAAGCAGAAGCAAGACCATGAATACTATCGTTGACGGCTATAAGAGTGCGAGCGAGAAGATCAGTACAGTATTCGCAGACGGTGCGAACTCTTACGTTCTCCCATATGTAACAAACGTTTCAAACGTTCCTGTTTACTCCAGTGGATTCAACGTAACAGATTTCGATATCCCGTTCTATCAGATGGTCATTCACGGATATGTTGACTACGCTTCAACACCTATCAATAAGAGCTCAAATTCAGATGAAACATTCCTGCTTTCACTGGCTTCAGGCTCACAGATACACTATGATATGACATACGCTGACGCTGATACGCTTCAGGATACAGAATATGACGACCTGTATTATTCAAACTATGCAGGCTGGACAGATCTTGCGGCTAATCAGTACAAAAAGGTAAGCAGCATACTTTCAGGCGTTTCAGATTATACGATCACAAAGTATGAGCTGAGCGATGACAAGAACGTTCTTACCACAACTTATTCAAAGGACGGAGCTTCAGACGTTGTTATCAGTGTTGATAAGAAGAACGCAACAGCTACCGTAGGCACAGAGGTCTATGACCTTGCAGATTGTATAGAAGGAGGTTTGACAGAATAATGAGCGAAGAGATCAAAAACACTCCTGAAGAGATCGAGGCTGTTAAGGCTGAGGATCTTGAAGATACAGTCGAAAAGGAAAATGACGCTGAGGCTGTTACAGAAGATATTTCAACAGAGGAGATAATCGCAGAAGAGCCTGCCGCTGAGGCAGTCGCTCCTGCACCTGTGATGAAGGAAAAGAATCACAGACTTTCTTATGAAAAAAGAAAAGGACTTTACGGCTACGGATTTATAGCGATCTGGGCGCTGGGTACTATCTACTTCTTTATCCTGCCTCTTATAGAATCTCTCATTTACTCATTCAACAAAACTGAGGTAACTCAGGGCGGAATGAAAATGTCCTTTATCGGTTGGAAAAACTATGTAAACGCTTTCCGTAAGGATCAGGATTATTCCAAGGCTCTGGTAGCAATGATCGAGAATACGGTTTTGAGAACTCCTCTTATCCTCATATTCTCTATCTTTATCGCAGTTATCCTTAATCAGAAATTCAAGGGAAGAACATTCGCAAGATCAGTATTCTTCCTCCCTGTTATCATCGCTACAGGTCCTGTTATCGACATCATCAACGGTAACATGAGCACAGGCGGATACGCAGGCGGATCTGAGCAGTTCAGCTCAATGTTCGAGGCTGACCTCGTTGACCAGTTGCTGAACTTCCTCGGTATCTACAACATCAGTGATAAGCTCACTGAGATAATAAACTCGCTGACCACCGACATCCTGAACCTTGTATGGAACTCAGGTATCCAGATACTTCTGGTGCTTTCAGCACTTCAGGGTATCCCGCTCTCAGCTAAGGAAGCAGCCCAGATCGAGGGTGCAACTTCATGGGAGTTCTTCTGGAAAGTCACAATTCCTTATATCAGCCCGATGATACTTTCAAGCGTGGTTTATACAATCGTTGACTCATTCGTCGATCCACAGAACGAAGTTATGACGATCGTTCTTAACAAGGCAAGCAACTGGGAGCATGGCTACTCAGCGGCAATGGCTTGGGCATACTTCCTTATCGTAGCAGTATTCCTTGCACTTGTCGTAGCACTTGTTAATAAGTTCGTTTACTATGAAGTAGAATAAGGGGGGATTTAAGTGGCAACTAAAAAAGAAGAAAAAGAGTTCGAAAAAGAACGAAAGGCTGCTATTAAAGCCCGTTATAAGAAGATGAAAGAGGAGGGTCTTGAGAAATATCTCACCCCTGAGCAGATCAGCTATAACAGAAGAAGAAGAGCGATCGGAATGGTTTGGCCGTTCTTCAGATTCCTTATCCTGTTTGGTCTGTGCTTCGTAATCCTCTATCCACTGATATTCATGCTTTCAACTGCGTTCAGACCAAATGAGCAGATGAACGACCCGTCAGTAGTTTGGATCCCTAAGAGCTTCACACTTGATAACATCAAGGACGTTTGGGGAGTAATGAAGTTTGAAGATACTGTTGTAAACACAGTTATCCTTAACCTCGTGGCCTCTGTCCTTCAGGTTATCACCTGCTCTATCACAGGTTACGGCTTCGCTAGATTTAAGTTCAAAGGTAAGGGAATCCTGTTCGGTATCGTTGTTCTTATGATCATCGTACCTCCACAGATCACAACTATCCCACTTTACCTCCAGTATGCTTACTTCAAGCCAGAGTGGCTCGCTAAGGTATTCACACTTGGCAAATCAACATCGCTTATCAACAGCGGTTGGACAATGTATCTTCCTGCATTGTTTGCAAACGGACTCCGTGCAGGTCTGTTTATCTTCATCTTCCGTCAGTTCTTCAGAGGACTTCCTAAGGAGCTTGAAGATGCTGCATACCTCGACGGCTGCAGCCCATTGAAAACATTCCTTGTTATCATGTGTCCTAACGCAAAGTCATCGTTCCTGACAGTATTCCTGTTCTCTATCGTTTGGTATTGGAACGACTACTATGTATCATCATCATTCTTCACACAGAACGACACTGTTGCTCTTATGCTGAAGAACCTGAATACAAACCTGACTCAGCAGCTCTTCGACGGTCAGGCGGTATCTGTAAGACAGATAATCGTATGGCTTGAAGCAGGTTGTCTGCTTTCTATCACACCTATCCTTATTATGTATGTATTTCTCCAGAGATACTTTATCGAGGGTGTTGAAAGATCAGGTCTTGCAAACTAATTTGCAAATAAGCTTATCAAAAGTCCTGCACTTCGGTGCGGGACTTTTTTTTGCGTGAAGCCTTTTTTATGTTCATATATTTAAGACTTATTAAATTTGTACATATATAAAGCAACGCAATTGTGCATATTGCTTTGAAATGTCAGGTTAATTTAGTACAATCGTGTATAGAAAAAACATCTTTTTTTTGATATAATTATTTTGGGTATTATTGCCCATGGTAAGTTGTTTATAAAAATATTCAGTTAGGAGTCTGAACATGAATATAAAAGTTGATTTAAAAAAGCTTTTTGCTGCCGCAGTATCAGCGATAATGTGCCTCTCCGCAGGGGGTTGCTATCTGCTTCCTGACGAGGAGGAAGTCCTCGATGCGCCGACCGTGAAGGCAAGCGATGTTACATATTCCACAGTGACGGCAAAGAAAAAAGACCTTGAAAAGAAGATAGTCGCAACAGGCACTGTCACAGCGGAAAATCAGTATACTCTTTCTTATGAAAAGCAGAGCGGCACAGTGTCAAAATTTTATGTAAAAGCAGGCGATAAGGTCAAAAAGGGTGATGTTATCTGTGACCTCGATACATATGACCTTGACTATCAGATAGAAGAAAAACAGCTTTATCTCGAAAAAGCAAAGCTTAATGTTGATATAATTTATGAGGGCGGCGGCACTCAGGCAGAGATAGACTCTGCTTATGTTGACGTACAGCTCCTTGAAAAAGAGCTTGAAAAATTGCAGGCTCAGAAGGAGGATTCAAGCCTGAAATCACCTATAGACGGCGTTGTTTCGTCACTCTCTGACGTAAGAGCAGGCGACAACGTAAATCCGGGTCAGACTATCGCAACTGTTATAGATACTTCGGCTCTTTATATCGCAATACAGCCTGACGACCTCACCCAGTATGATATCGACACAGAGGTGCAGATAAGGATAGGCGAGGATTATTATGACGGTGTTGTTTTTATGACTCCTAAAAAGCTTGCGGATTATCAGGAAGAGCAGAAAGAGGATCATAACAATGTTGACGATACAGGTATAGATTATCAGGCGGATACTATCTATGTTCGTTTCAAGGATACCGCCCCTGCGGAAACAGTGGGTCAGCTTGCAGATACGATACTTGTCCTTGACAGCGTAAAGGACGCTATCGTTATCTCAAATAATCTGATAAAAAAGGTTGACGGCACAAAGGTAGTTTATGTGCTGAAAAACGGTGAAAAAACTGCCGTTGAAGTGGAAACAGGACTTTCTACAGGCTCTCAGACCGAGATAAAATCGGGCCTTAAAGAGGGCGACGAAATTGTTATCAGATAGGTTTGAAAGGATAAGCTTATGTTCACCTTATTGTTCCGTAAAATGCGAAACACCAAATGGATGGTGCTTTGCCTGCTGATAGGCTTTGTTATGGCGTCTGCCATGATGAGCACTATCCCTATTTATATGAACGCTTCTCTGCAAAGAATGCTTGTAAAGGATCTTGAGTCGTTCCAGACAGAATATGATATCTACCCCGGTGCGTATAATACTAGCTATGGATTGAAAATGGATATCTCAGGCAGTGAGCAGCAGAAAGCTGTTGAAAATTATAATAACAAAGTGGAGGCTAAGTTCAAGGAGCTTGGTCTGCCTGAAAAGCTTGATAAGAAGTATATAAGTGACGAGTATCTCTATGTGCGTTCACTTGCCGTTTCAGATGGCAATTCGCAGGCAAGATTCACTCTCGGCGGTATGACGGATATTTCCGACCATATCAGCATAAAGCAGGGCAGAATGTTCACTGCAGGCAAGCGTTCAGACGGCGTTTACGAGTGCGTTGCCACAGAAAAAGCCATGAAAAGCACAGAGCTTGCTATAAACACAGTATATGAGATAGCCGACGTGTTTGATGATAACAAGTCAATAAAAATAGAGATCGTGGGCGTTTTTGACGTTAAGGACGAAAATGACGCATATTGGGCAGAGGGTCTTGATTCTCAGTATACAGCCGTTGTCTTTACAGATTATGACACAATGCTCGGGGATTGCGTTGATACTGGCGTTGTGAATATCACAAAGGCTGTCCATAACTATGCGGTGGATTATGCTTCCATGAATATGACTGACCTTGCAAGCACAAACGAGATGATAGCAAAGCAAAAGACCTATTTTGGTGAAAATTCCATAGGCTTTTCGATGCCTGCCTCAGATATCCTCAAGGACTATGAGAGCCGTTCATCACAGCTCCAGCTTGTTTTGTGGCTTTTGCAGATACCTGTCATACTTATGATAATATTCTATCTCTTTATGGTGTCGCAGCTCAACGTTGAGCAGGAGCGTAACGAGATAGCGGTGTTCAAAAGCCGTGGAGCAAGCCGCTTGCAGATAATGGGCATTTATGCTCTGGAATCTCTCGTACTGGGCGTTCTGACAGTTATAATAGGACCATTCGCAGGTCTTGGACTTTGCAAGGTACTTGGTGCGTCAAACGGATTCTTGGAGTTTGTCAACAGGCGTTCGCTCCCTGTTCATATGACAATAGAAGCTGTCGTCTATGCAGCAATAGCCGTGGCAGTGTTCTTTGTCACAACTATGATACC
>OGRI01002375.1_pt1 | contig 13710 bp, 9 predicted proteins | sample 1553391 | NCBI WGS metagenome assembly OGRI01 (sample SAMEA2580052, study PRJEB22360) | human gut metagenome | reverse complement strand
ACGCTGTCCCTCGACCCTGCAAGCTTTTGAAAAAGCTTGAGCAAAACTTTTAATTGTCTTAGGAAAGTTTACTAACTAATTGGTAGTTTAGTCATTATTTTATGGCAGTCCATAGTTTTTTAACGGATTTCTGCGAATCATCACCACAGAATATTACTATCTCATCTTTTGAATGAATTACTGTATCTCCTCGTGGGATATAAAACTGTTCTCCCCTCACAATAGATACTATAAGAGATGAGGCTGGCATCTTTATATCTTTGATTGCATAGCCATCGAGTGCTGAATTTTCTGGCAAAGTAAACGACAATATTGCTGCTTTGCCTCTATTCAAGGTTGCAAGAAGTTGAGCACCAGCGTTTACAACCTCTTGCTCTATCATCTTAGTGATTATTTCTGTGCTACTAACAACTATATCAATATCAAGCTTTCTCATAGCCTCAAGGTTTCTTGGGTTATTGGCACGAGCTATAACTTTAGGAATTTTCAGCTCATTTTTGGCAAGCTGTGAGGCTACTATATTATCCTGGTCACGACCTGTAACTGCTATAAAGCAATCTACATTGTTGAAATCTAAAGAATTAAGTGTTTCTATATTTGTGGCATCTCCGCAGACAACTTCTATCTGAAGTTCGTTTGCGACTTTTTCGCTTGCTTGTTTTGAAATTTCAATAACTGATACATCATATCTTCGGTCAATCAGATTTCTTGCCAAGCTATAACCAAGTCTTCCTCCGCCTGCAATTATAACCTTCATAGCTTTTTTCCTTTCGTACTGAGATTATCCTTCTCTGATATATAGTGCTGTATCCCCTGACTCAACCTCTATATTTGACATCAAGTCGTAAATAAGCACTTTTCCGCTTTTACGCTTGATTCCAAATAATGACGCACCATCTTTTAATGGCAAGGCTGAAATCGCTCTGCCTACATATTTATCGTCAACCTTGATTGAATCAATCATAAAATTGGAATTATTAGAAATATTGATGTTATCTCCTCCACCAATAATGGCAGAATAGATAGCATTAGCTGAAATATTGGTCTGGCATATTGTTTTCAGACCAAATTTATTTTTGAAGGCATTTTCACGATAGGAATTAGTTATTCGGGTAATAACATTTTCTACGCCGAAAAATTTCTTCACAATCTGAGAAACAGTTATATTGAGGTTATCGTCTGATGTTACTACTGCAACAGCATCGCAGCTTTCTACACCTGCATCACGCAGAACATCCATATCCATAGCTATGCCTGTTACAAAAAGTCCATCAAAATCTTCATGCAGAAGATGTATTCTATCAGGATTTTCGTCAACAACAGAAACATCGTGGCCATTTCTATCAAACTCATTTGCAAGAACAGAGCCTAAGTTCCCACAACCAATTATGAGTATATTCATAATAATGAATCCTCCAAAACGGACATATTATTTAAGCAAAAGCTTTTTGACTTTTTTAAGGCTGCCGTCCATAACCTTATAATCAGCGAGAAGCTCGCCCTCAATTTCAGGAGATATATTTGTATGAAGATAGAGTGAAGCAAGTCCTGCATCGTGTGAACCCTTTATATCGGTTATATAATCATTGCCAATCATAATTGTTTCTGATTTCTTTAGTTTATAGCGTTTGAGAATTGTCTGATAGAATTTTATATCAGGCTTTTTGCAACCCTCATCAGAAGAAATTACTATGCCATCAAATTCATCATAAATTCCAAGAAGCTTTAATTCTGGCTTTGTGAATGAACTTTGTGCGTTGGAAAGTAAATAAACCTTTCCACCTGCCTCTTTTAAAGAACGAAGTAAATCTAAAGCACCGTCATAGAGCTTAATATACTTTAATGACATTGCACGAAATGATGCAGCCAAAAATGCAGCTAATTCATCGCTACATTCTGCTCCTTTTTCAGTTACAAGCCCCTTGAAAACGTCAAGAAGTTCTGGTTCTGGCTCATCTGTGTACTTTGTGGCAGGAACAGCTTTTTTTGCCTTTTCGCAAAGTTCATTATACTTGCTTTGAAGTTCCTTTATTTTATATTTTGCACCATACATAGCAAGAAGATTCTTAAAACCATGCCAAAGGCTTTTTTTGCCTTCATCTGTATGAATATCTACTAATGTTCCATAAAGGTCAAAAAGATAATTTTTATACATAAAATTTTTCTCCAATCCAAATGAATTTTACCCTATTTTAATACATTTTTGAAGATAAATCAACAGCTTATAGGATAAAATTTGCTTATTTTTTATTTTACAAAAGTTAAAAATTTCACCAATTTTTTAAGTAAAACCTATACCTCCAATAATGAAATAAATTTAAAGCTGCTATGAACTAACAATCTACATTATTTGACAATCAGGTCTTTATTTATGACAACCTGCAATAGTCCTACTCTTGTACTCTTTAAAAGCGACATAAAAACTTGAGTTAATGCCTTGCGTGTAGGCTCATCAAGGTCTTTGATTGATTTCAGCATAGTTATTGCATTCATAAAAAGATTGCCTTCAAGTTCTTTTACAGTATTGGCATTTGTCTTTGTAAGAATTGTATACATAGTATCAACAAACTTCTCCCGCTGTTCATAATCTAAATTTGCAATCCACGCTTTGAGTGTATAATCAATAAATCTGCTTGTATTATCAACAGCCTCAAGGCAAATAAAACTATCTATCTGCACACTCCAAGAATAAAGGTCGTGCTGTAAAAGTCCAAGTTGTGTACTATGTACAATGATATATCTTTCTTCATGATTAAGCAACATTCCTACGACAGATGATTGAGGCACAAAGGTATTAACTTTATTGCAAATTCTCTTATAGCCATCTTTTTGCAAAACTTTTTCATCAAAACCTGGTCCATCAAAATTATAAACGATTTCTATTCTATTTTGAACATCCTCACTACAAAATGCCGCTGAATAAACTGCAAGATTTCCACCCTTTGAGTGTCCACCGACAAGCATATTTTCACTATGTCTTGATGCGATTTTCTCTATATAATCAACAGCTAATTCTTGTGCAGGCACTGGAAAGACAAAGCCCATATTGAAATCTTCTTTCCAACCTATAAGTGTATTGTCTGTTCCTCGGAAGGATATATAAAGCTCATTTTCATTTATTTTTATCGTAATAGCAGAAAATTGCGTCTGCGTTTTCTCATCAATTTTATTTATATAATCAAACAATTTCATACTATTAAAACGCCTACTATTCAAAAGTTCATTCAAAAATTGAATATCCTCTTTTTGTATGACCATATTTTCTATATTGGGATAGGCTATCAACTTTTTCGCCATTTCTGCGATTGTTATTTCTTTACTAGAATTTTGATTCATTATAAGCTCAAACGGCAAGTAAGACAATCTTGCAAGAATAACTCCATCAACATCATTAAATTCTCTTTCACTAAAGGATAAATCGCCACGCCAGAACATATAATCAAAAATATTATTCGCCATTACATTTTCTCCATAACTATATATTAGTAATTATTTAAAGTTTTAATAAGTATAAAGCATTTCGCTGTCTGTGGACAGAGCCAAGAGCCTTGCCCTTGACCTATAAGCCTTTGAAAAAAGGCTTGTAGCGAAACTTTTAATTGCCGCAAAATTTCTAATATTGATTAAACTAATATGCACCCTGAAAGCAAGTTATACTTCCACGGTGCATATTAAAAATCATTTTTATTTATTATTCTTTCTTAGAGAATAGCTCTTAATTGTTGCAAAAACAAGCAAACCCGCAATACAGAACATAAATATATATGGTGTATTATTTGAGTCGTCAGAAGTTTTTACAGGTGGTGTTGGTGTAGACGGAACTGAACTATCTATAATCTCTTTAGTATTAACAACTGTTAATTCTGCAATAGTACCCGCTCTACGAACATAACGGTCATTTTCGAGCTTGACTGAACCGTGATTTGATAATGTAAATTCACGAGGAGTTGAATCCAGTACATATCCGATTGGAGCTTGAGTTTCTATAAAACGATATGTTCCAAATGGAAGTTTCTTAATAACTATCTGTCCTTGTGCATTTGTAGTTAAATCCGAAGCGTAAGACTTCCAATAATAATTGCCCTGAGCATCTGAACCCTTCTCGGTATTATCTGGAATGCTTTCGGTATTATTATAATAAATTTTGCTCTGGAAGCTGAAAGTTGCTCCAGCAAGAGGCTCTGTATTATCGCCACGCTTATTCAAAATTACTGCGGACTGGCTGAAAATTGAATTATCTGCAAACTTTGCCTTTATATTGACATCATATATTTCTTGATTATCGCTCATATAAGGCATAACTGTTATTGACGGCTGAATTATATATTCATCATCTTCATCAGGCTGAATTATAAGATATACCTTATCTACTGAAAGATTTGTGAAATATGCCTTTCCGTCAGATTGAACTTCGTTTACTATGCCAGAAATATTATTGCTTTTTGCATATTCTTCAAGTGTATAGCTGATTTTCTTAGCTGTACTTGTATCTGACCAACCTTCAAAAGAAACTTTGCAATCTTTGAAATTATCATTCATTACATAGCTTCCATTGACATAATCGGCAACATCAATCAACTTTAGCTGTGTACCTTGAAGTATTTCGTTTACCTCAACGGTTATTGAGCCAAGCTTTGTATCGGCTGCATTAACACCTATAACCGAAAAGCTTATTGCAAAGGCACATAACAGAAACATTGCTACGATTTTTTTCAGATATTTATATCTCATAAAATTTCCTCCTGCTAAGATTTTTGTTTTTCTTTGCTTGCTCTTTTTTTATTTTTGCGTTCTTTGCCTACTGGCAAGAAAAGTATCAACAAAATTATTGCTATAATTATTATAGCAAGAACAATCACTGCAATAATTACTATAACTTCTACTGAAAGCTGTTCTTCTCCGTCATCTTGTATTGGCGGTGTGGTAGCAATTTCTTTTACTTCTTCTTCGTATGGAATACGAGTTCCACGAACAAGAAGTCTATGGTCATTTATGCCATATGGTGTACAGGTTAAAAGTGTGACATAGTCTTCGCCTTTGACAATCTGTATATCACTATCGTCTTCGGGCAAAACCACCTTAATCTGGTCAACCTTATATGCAAGAACCTTTCCAAGAACATGAATATAAAATACATCGCCAAGTTCCATTTTATCAAGGTCTGTGAAAAGCTCCGCAGATGGCAAGCCTGTGTGTGCCGGCAAAACTGCATGTGTGCTTTTTCCACCAACTGGAAGTGATGTTCCCTCCATATGACCTACGCCCTTTTGGAGAACCTCATCGGACATATCGTGAAAAATCGGCAGATAAATATTTATTTTAGGAATATCTACATAGCCGATTGCGTCTGTGACGGTTAGAAGTGCTTCGTAGTTTATTACTGAAAGTGTTTGCGTATCTTTTTTTGCAAGGGCTTCGTTATAATCATTTGCTTTTTTTTCGAGGGCTTCAATTTGTGAGTTGTCCATTTCCTTGACGGCATTATTATATGAGCCAATTTCTACACGAGATGTATATACCGAAAGCCAATTACTAACTTTCGGGTACATAAAAATTGCAATGCCAACAAGTAAAAATAGAAAGATGAACACAAGCGGAAGCCTGCGTTTTGCACGCTTTTTTATTGTTCCCATTGCTATTCCTCCTGTTTTTCATCTGATTGCTTATCTTTAATGCGTTTTTCCGCTTTTTTACGGTCATTATAAAGTATTATACAAGCAATAATGAAAACGATAATAGCAACAAGTACAATCGCACCGATTACGAGAATCTGATTGATAACATTTTGAGAGAGTGTGTTATCAGATGTAGGCGGGTCGGGAATTTCTGAAGTACTTCCGCTATTTTCATCAGGAGTATATGGAACACGAGTTCCACGCACAAGAAGTCGGCGGTCATTTATGCCATAAGGTGTGCAAGTTAATAGTGTGACATAGTCTTCGCCAGAAACAATCCTAAGAGTATCTGTTTCATCTGGCTTAACATCTTGAATTTTATCAATCTTATAAGCAAGAACTTCGTTCAAGATATGTATATAGAACATATCGCCTACTTTGACTTGGTCAAGCTGTGTGAACATCTCTGCACTCGGCAAACCCGTATGTCCTGAAATTACACTATGCGTGTTTTTGCCACCAACTGGCAAAGAGGTATTTTCGAGATAACCACAGCCCTTTTCAAGAACTTCATTAGAAGTTCCGTAATATACTGGCAAATAGATATTAACCTTTGGTACATCTACATAGCACATTATGCCATCTGTGCGGTTAAGACACTTTGCGTCTATATCGGTTTTCGAGCCACTATAAAGGCTTTTGTTATACTCATTAGCCTTAGCGAAAAGCTCATCAATCTCTGATGTATCGAGGTTTTTAACCTCATCATCATAGCTGCCGATAACAACATTGGCGGTCATAACCGAAACCAAATTACCCACGAATGGATAAAGAATGGACGCAACACCAACGATAAAGAGTATTGCCATAACAAAGAGCGGCCATTTCTTAAGCTTTTTGTGTTTCAAGTTTTTACGCCCTTTCGCAAAGTTTTCCGAGAGGTTTGCCCCATTTTTGAGCCAAGCCCCTTGGAAAACCTGCTCCGTCCAAAGCGGAAGCGGAGCAGATTTTAACGATTAGCTAAGTGAAATTAAAGAATAAGTATAAATTATTCCTCAATCTTTCTCTTCTTCATATAAACGATGAGCATGATACCAGCTACGAGTACTACGCCTGCACCAGCAACTGTGAAGATGATTGTACCCATTCCACCTGTGCCTGGGAGTTCCTGACCCTTAATATTTACAATTGTCTTCATATTATCATTTTCAGTATCTGAAATTTTATCAGTACCTGTAAATTTATATGCACCTGTGTACTTATTAGAAGCAGTATCTTTAATAGCCTCTATTGTAATAGTGACATCATCAGCCTTTTTATAGTTAGCAGGTACAGTGGTTTCTGAAATTATGTATGTGCCAGCTGGAAGGTCTGTAATTGTGATTTTACCTTCAACATCTGTAAATCTTTCCGAACCAATAGCATCACCCTTTGTTACGCCAGCATCAGTAGCAGGATTCGTCTTGTAAACTGTAAAGCCAACACCTGCAATTGGATTACTTGCTTCATCAGTCTTATAGATTATAAGGTCTGTTCTATAAATGTCTGTTTCATCTTTAAGTTCACCATCGCCGCCACCTGTTGCATAATCATTATCAAAATTAAGTATAGCGTCATTAGGAATAGCAGTCTGAGAAGCTGCATTTGAATTAACATCAGCGTTGAATGAAACTACAACTGACTTATTCTGATTATTTACAACATAGGCATCAGCAAATGTAATTTTAAAACCTGTTCCTCCATTTGTGCCTGTAGTAACATTTTTATCAATGACATAAGCACCAGCTGATTCCTCTACTGCTGTGCCATCAACTTTAACTACAATATCTTTAAGGGTAATACCACTGCTTGGATCATCGGTAATAACAAAGTCTGTAATATTTAAAGGATTGACATCTTTTTTAACAGCTGCTACAACTTCGTCACTATATGAAGGGAAGTTTGTTTTAATTTCGTATTCAACTTCTGAACCTATAGCAACTTCAGCAGACTTATGTTTATCTGCAGTACCATCGACAGTACCATTGCTAACACTTACAATATTTTTCTCAAATGTGAGGTCAGATGATTTTGCTGTAAGTTCTTTAGCTGCATTTGTAACAGAAACAAGCATAGGAGCAGACTTCATTTGTGTTCCTGTTGTTGTAACAAGGTAATAACCAGGAGCAAGAGTTAAAGAAGCACCACTTCCAAGGTTACTGCCACCTGTAACAGCAGTAGCACTTGAACTTGCTGTCTCCAAAGCATCAGCAAGATTCTTAAGATCAGAAGCAGATGTAGAAGTGCTAAGGACTGAACCATTATAAGTTAATCTCTTATTATCAGGATTTACAGCAAGACCTGGAACACTAGTAAAACCAGTTTCAAGGGTATACTCATATACACCACTTGCATCACCAGTCTTATGAGCCGCAGAGGCTACAAGATATACATTGTATTTTGCATTTGATAAAGTAGATGGCATTGTAACTGCTTGATCTATTAAATCATCATAACCTGGAGCAGCAGCAAAAGCAGTCATTGGTACCATAGAAGCTGCGAGAACAGCAGCAACGGCAGCAGCGGTCATTCCTTTGAAAATTTTCTTAGCTTTCATAATTTTTTACCTCCATATCGGATAATATTATTTTGTGCGATTTTACTCTTTTTAGTTGCTTGCTGTCCACTTCGCACTCAGAAGATAGCTTGCAACATATTCTTTGGAGGATTATCGCACCTCCTTTGATGACTTGCCTATATGCACAAAGGCATATTTTTTATTTAATAGCAACAAACCACCTGCTAATACTATGGCTATTGCTCCAAATAAAACGAAGTTAAATTCGTTAGGGCTTCCACCCTCACCACCAGTTTCTGGCATACTGATGTCTTGAACTATACGAGTATTATTTACTATCAAACCAGTAGTAATATTGGAAGAAGTACTAGTAGTATATTCAACTTTATAAGTTACATTACCACTTGCAGCGGTGATAGTAGTCGTATTTTCATTCTCAATAAGGTTACCATCTTTGTCTAATTCTCTTATAGTATATTGCCATTGGTAGCCATTATCATCAGATGTTTCAAGCTTAGTAATTGTCTTTTCCCAGCTGGAATCTAATGTAAAACTTTCATAGTTAGGAACTTTACTCCAAGAACTATCAGTTGAACGACGAAGCAAGCAGAATCTTACTGCATTAGCAGCAGGAATATACTTATCTTTATCAGCTTCATCTACATTAAACCAATTTTTACTAATTTTAAGGTCCATTGTAGCTGTTTGAGTATTATAGAAAGTATATGAATACTCAGTTTCTTTAGCAACAACTGTTCCTGTTACTGAATGAGTAGCTATTCCATTAACTGTATTCTGGCTGATAAGTACATCGTTACCGCCAGTTGTAACTTTCTTAAGCACTGCGTAATCAGAGTTTTCATCAACCTCGTGGATAATATATTCTGTGCCTACTGGAATACCTGTGATTGTCTTGCTCTCACCAACTCCAAGCTCAATAACATTAGATACTATAGAATTAGCACCCTCCAAGCCAGAACCGCCGACATTCTTAAACTCAACATAGAATTTATATTTACCTACTAAGTTTACATTACCAACCTTATCTTTGGTAATCTTGATGCTTCCGACATTGACTTTATTATTGAATTGAACCTTTAACTTTGTGCTTTGATTTGTTCCGTCTGGGTTAGTATACGAACGGAAAACCATAGTATCTGCATCAGGCTTAGTACCTGTATAGTTAGCTAATGAGGAACTACTGTCTGGCTTTTCTGTTCTTCCGTCATTTACGGCTGTGCCAGTAACATTTTTCAGATTCGAGATACTGCCGTTGGTTACTGTACTTCCACTTGCCATACTTGTTACAGCAGAGCCATCTTCGTAAACAGTATATGTAGTCGTATAGAGCTTCTTCTGAGATGCACTAAGATTTTCTTTTAATGAAATATAACTTCCTCTACGGAACTGGTCATAGAAAGTAACTAATTGCTTATTCTTTAAGTAGAAATTACCACTTTCATCAACTAAATCAAGTGTACCCTTTGAAGATGAAGAGCTACTATCCTTTTTATAATACTGTGCATTTTTTGTATTTTCGAGATTTCCGCTTGTAGCTGAACCATAGTCAGGAATGTTTTCTTGAGCAGTAGTAAAGCCTGTACCTATGGAAGTAGCATCATTTTTAAAGATGAAATCGTCAAGGTAAACATCGCACTCAATATTATACTGAAAACTTATAGTGCTAATTTTAGTCTTATCAAAACCACTTTCCGCAGTAAGCTTATCTAAGATTACAGTTACTTTTGACCAAGCATTACCACTAAGAACAGTATCCTTAACCTTATTAGCATCTAAGAAACCATAAAGCTTTTTGCCGTTTACATCAGTTAATTGAATATACATATTATTTAACGATGCAATATCATTGGCAATATAGGCTTTAAAGTTAAGATAAGTCATTTCGCTTATATCTTTCGATTGACTATCATCAGCACTTAAATTACCTAATCTTACTTGTGTATATTCATTATTTTCATTTGAGTAATTAGCAAACCAATGTACAACATTATCTTGTCCATTATAGCTAGCTACTTTTTCAAATATATTACCTTCAGATATTACAGATAAATTACCCGTGAAATTCTCAGCGAAGTTAAGCGTTGTCAATCCTGTGCTACCATTAGCAGCTTTTGTGCCAAAGTGTGTTACACGATTCTGAATGAGGAACTCAAAGTTTTCGTTTTCATCAAAGAGATTAGAGAACATTGTGTTAACATCACTCTTATCAACAGTTTTCTCAACTTCAAGTTCACTGCTGTCAGGGAAGTTAAATGCAACTTTCATATTTGATTCCCACATACCACGTTCCATATAGTACATGGTAAGTGTATGTTCGGCAGAATTATCACCCTCAAGAGTGAACTCTTTCTCCTGATGGAAATCATATGGTTTATTTATCGTGCCGGATTCACCATCAGCATGATATGTTATTGACCTTACTGAAGAGCCTCCCGATACATCAGAGTTATTAGCTGATTTTTTAACCCTGCTTACATAAGCTTTTTTATTAGCAAAGTCTAACATACCTGTAACCTGACCATGGTCACCACCAACATCAAGTGCAAGCTTTCCGTCGATATAAACCCAAACATCATCATCACCAGAGAACAGGAATTTAATATCTACTAGGTCTCCATTACTATTGAGTACTTTTCCATCATCTGTAAGACGGAATTTAAACTCAAGCTTTGCTCCATAACCATAATTATATGTAGAACCATTATTGTTTTTCGCACTGTTATCACCATAGTTAAATGGGAACAAACCATATATGTTGGAAACACCATCACCGCCATCATATATACCACTACTATTTAAGTTTTTACTCCAATTTCTATTGCTATCTGAAGAATGATTTGCTAAATAGTAATTGTCGCTTGCGGTATCCTTTTGCATTGCAAGAGTTGTGCTTGCACTATCATACCACCAGTAATCAACTCCCTCACCAAAGACATCTTTCTTTGTAAATGGGAAAGCAACATTGTTATATACCTTACCTAATTTTGTGTTTTTGCTATTGTTTCCGTTTAGGAAATCCTCGTCAAAATAAGGTGAAGCTGCTTTGCCGTCATGCGTTTTCAGAACACCGTTATCCAAACTACTATTAACGATACCCTGTGTTGCATACATATAATATCCATCTGACCCTATCTTTACCGTACCATCTGAATTTACATTAGAGTTATTATTTGAAATAAAAGTATTATACTTGCTCCAACCATATAAATCCATAGTATCAGCTATCGCTCCAAAAGGAAAACCCCAGTCACTATGTGTTGGCTGAAAATGACCTGTATAAATTGCGTCGTTGACACTTACACCTTTATTTTTATAATAATCACTAAGAGCTTGGTCGAACTGTCTGAAATTTACCCAGTTTCTATGAGACGCTCCACTTTGCAATCCTGATTCACCATTATAATCATCACGGTTGCTGCCGTTCAACTCAAAATCTGTATAGTAATCATAGAAAGTAGAGTTTACATAATTTACTTCAGTACTTCCGTAATTGCTCTTTTCGCTACTAAAGCTTGATGCTTTAATATCTACTACTGGGTTATTTTTGCCTGATTCTGCATCACGAATGGTATAGACCTTATCCCAGTAGCCTGAACGCATACTATTATCATAAATACATTTATCACTTGAATCGGCATAGAAGCAAGTCTTATTTGTATTTTTAGGTAAATCTAAATCTTCTGTTTTACTTGCATTAGCATTAGCATTAGGCCATGTGCCTTTATTAGTACTACTATAAAAAATCACCTTACTATATTTTTCAACATCTTGCTTACTGATATTTACAAAATAGACATCAGACCATGTATTAGAATCAACTGTCTTTGAAGATAATTTTGTCATTTCATAACCAACTGTTGAACCATCTGTTGCTCCAAACAAATGAACAAACATCTTTGCATTACTATCTTGTATAGGCATTGTAGCATTATTACCCGTTGAACCTAAATATGATAGCTTTGAAAGGGTTGCATCAAAATATAAATCCAAGCCATCACTATTGCTATAAACACCAGAAATACTTGCTATACTTCCATTAATACTCAACTTGTTTTTAGATAAATCGCTCCAAAGGAAATTATATCTCATATTATTATATGTAACGCTTATAATATCCTGCTGTGTTGCGGAAGTATTTATTATATAGCTGTAAGTACTATCATCATCTGAATCTTTTGTAAAAGTTCCATTAGAATCTTTTATTGTAATAGTTGGTACAACACCAGAAGTTGTATCAAAAAAGAATTTATCAAGATAAAGTTTATTGTTATTTATAGAATCACTTGCTGTTGATGGCTCAGCTCCCCAATAAGAAATCACCGAGTTGTTAGAAAGATTTTCTGTTGCACCATAGTAGAATGTATTACAAGTATTTTCATCATAACTTATCGGTGTAACACCACTGCTGTTTTCATTAAATAGATTATATTTTCCAAGAGAAGTATCACCATTTTTAAATTCTACTGTTGTATAAGGTTTGTCATTTATATCATTAGGAATTGTTATTTGATTATTTGTAAGACTTGAACTTGTTTCTGTAACTTCAGCTCCGGTAAATATAGCAGTTATATTTCCTGCAAGTTTACCTGTCATATCCTTGAAGTTTATTGTTTTGCCTTCTAAGCTTTTTGAAATCGGCGTATCTGAAACACTAATTGAATATACTGTTTTACTGTCTATTATAGCTGTAGAACTTCCGTCCCAGTAAAAATATTTGGCACCCGCATCACTTAAATTGATTGATGTCATAGTAGTTCTTCTATAATCTTGAGCTTTAATATCGCTCCAATTATCAAAGCAACTGAACCCAAAGATATGTCCAATATTTCCCCAACCGCTCTTATCCCAACGAATTATATCTGTACCAGAAATTTTTTCACCTTTCTGTAAAGTACCCCAAGTATCAACAAACATATAGACATTATTATTCCATTCATCAGAAAAGTTTGATATATCCAAATAGACATATTTCGATTCTAAAGTTATGCTTGCCGCATCAGCTTTTTTTCCGCTGAAAAGATTCATAGGAAAAATGCCTATGAGTATCATTAAGGCACATAAGATTGCCACACTTGATGTTAGTTTTCGTTTAGATGTTATTATCATAAAGCATAAACCTCCATAAATCTTTTTGCATCTCATAATGGAATGTAGCCTACTGTTTACATGAATTTTCTTAATCTTTTTTCGATTATAGCATTTTTATGCAAAATCGTCAAGATTTAGGTAAAAAAAGTCATTATTTTACAATTATTTCTTATAATAATATGTATATTAGGGCAAATGTAAGCATTTTAGTTTTTACACTATTGTGCAAGTTTGGTTATTATGATACGAGTATCAATTTTTAAAACAACAAATAATGAAAAATTATCCAATAAATGCAAAAATTGTACTCTCCTTTTAAAACAAAAATTCTCTCGAAAGCTCTCGAGAGAATTTATTTATGCTTAACCAAGGTATGGTGGAGATAAGCGGGATCGAACCGCTGACCTCTTGAATGCCATTCAAGCGCTC
>OGRI01002366.1_pt1 | contig 13747 bp, 9 predicted proteins | sample 1553391 | NCBI WGS metagenome assembly OGRI01 (sample SAMEA2580052, study PRJEB22360) | human gut metagenome | reverse complement strand
ATTCATTATCCGCCTCCTACCGTATGACGTTGCCGCTTCCGGTCGGTGAATACCGGATAGCCGCCTGGGCGGGAATGAGCGATGACTTTGAAATGCCTGAACTGGTTGCCGGAAAATCGACACTGGAAGATTTGACGGTGAAAATGAAACGGGAAGAATCTTTGATACATAATAAGGTCCTGTCACCTCTCTGGTACGGAGAAGTGAAAACCGTGAATTTTACCGGGACACGGGAACAGACGGAAACAGTCCGGCTGATAAAGGATACCAATAAGTTCCGCTTTATCCTTCAGAAATCCGGTCCGGGAGAGGAATTGGACATGAATGACTGCCTGTTCGAAATCCGGGCGGACAACGGATATTACGACTGGAATAATGACTTGCTGGATGATGACGTGATTAGTTACCAGCCGTATCATCTGGAAAAAGTGGAAGATGTGGGCATTGTGGTGGAAATGAATACCATGCGCCTGCTCGAGCATAAAAAGGTATACCTGATGCTTACACGCAAGTCGGATAGCAAAGAATTGATAAAAATAGACCTGATACCCTACCTGCTGCTTACTAAAATGGAAGGGCACAATATCCCGGCGCAGGAATATCTCGACCGTCAGAGCGAGTATGCGATTGTCTTTTTCTATAATCCGGAATTATTGAATTTCCTTTCCACTAAGATTGTGATTAACGGATGGACTGTCTGGCTGAAAAGTGAAGATCTCTGATAAAATAAACAAAGACTGATGAATATGAGATATAGTAGAGGTTATATATGGTGGGCGTGGCTGTTGTTGTTTTTATTTTCCTGTGCGGAATATGAACAGGCGGTCGATCCGGGAGAACCCGGCGAAGTGCGCATGAGCATGAATATCAGCACGCGTGCCACGAATGACCCGGAAGTGCTGAACGTGAATGAAAACCGCATCAGCCGCTTGCGCATCTATGTCTTTGACGGTACGTCACTGGACAAGATGTATTACTGGTCGGGGCTTACCGATACCGACGGGACTTATACTACTCCGGTTTTTACAGTGAAAGCTGCTACCGGAAAAACATTGTATGCCATTGTAAACGAACCTGTTGACGTGAGTACCCGTGCTATATTGGAGTCTGTGGATCATCCGAATGATTTGTTGGATGTGCAGTATAAAATGGAGGACTACTTGGCAACAAGTAACAATGTGGTGGAATATACTAAAGAATACTGCCTTCCCATGTATGGAGAACTGGCAGGAGTGGATGCGGCGGAGGGAACGACACAAACAGTCCATATGCGTGTAGACCGTGCGGTGGCACGTGTGGACGTCTATATGCGGAAAGAGGCAGGATATCGGAAGGAAGTCTCTATACTTACTCCATTGATTGTGACGGGAGTTTCCAAAACTGGATTCGTATCTCCCAAAAGGATAGGAAGTTATGGCTTTAGAGTTTACAATCTATTATCGAGAAAGAAAGTTGATGAGATCCCTGAAGAAACTTCTCCTGAAGACAAGGGTGTGCTTGCTTACTCTTTTTATATTCCGGAAATGGAGTGCAAAAGCAATAAACTGGATATGGGCTTTAACGAATACGATGCGATAGAATTGGGTGGGGATACGCATAATTCAGGCGGAGCACCGTTGGAAAAACTGGAACGTAATCATGTCTATCAATTGTTGTGCCGGTTTATGTCGAAGACATCGACCTTGGACATTAACTTGACGGTGTGTCCTTGGGAATATCTTCCGCCACAAATAGAAGAAGTGAAGGGAGAGATCAAAATGACAAATTGCTATATGGTGACTCCGGGCGAAAGAGTGGGTATTCCTACTACAAGCGTATATAAGATATGGGCGCAACAAGCTGAATTTGGTAATGTTCCTGTACCTGACGGAAACGTAACGGCAGAACTGGTATGGCAGGATAAACAAGGAGTTATTGCGGACGGAGGAATAACGGTGGTCAATGCTTCGGAGCGCGAGAAGGCATACTTACAGATAAGAACGGCGAAAGAAGGAAATGCGGTTGTTGCAATGAAAGTAAATGGTGAGATTTATTGGAGCTGGCATATTTGGTGTACGGATTATGAACCCAATGTAGCAGAAGGACAGAAGTCTTTTAATAATCTGGTTTGGATGGATAGAAATTTGGGAGCTATGACGAATGAGTATACCACTGACGGCGGAGTAAAAGGCTTGTTATATGAATGGGGACGTAAAGATCCTTTTCCCGATGCTGAAAATTGGACTCAAAAGGAAAAGACACTCTATAAGGAAAATAGTGTAACCACCAGTGTCCGTTTTAAAGCAGCTGAAGTGGAAAATCTAGTAGAGTCGGTTCGTGAACCGCTAACTTATATAACTAATGAGCAAGATTGGGGAGACTGGTATACCAACTCGTCATCACTTATGAATCATTCATTGTGGTTGCCTGATAAAAAAACAATATTTGATCCATGTCCCATAGGTTGGCGTGTTCCCCCGGGCAATCAGCCTTGGAAAGGATTACAGGCAGGTTCAACTGCGACTACGCAGGGGATGATACATCCCGAAGCAGGTTATTATCCAAGTTCGGACAAACGTATGCCTCAAAATGGTAGTCTTGCACGGGGATTGTCACATTGGGCCTCTATGGCTTCAGTAAGTTCAGCTTATCCATTAGGGGCGTATGGTTATGGTTTGGGAGAAGAATGGCAACCGTTTTGGCGGGCAGACGGACGTTCTGTGCGTTGTGTTAAAGAATAAACTAAGAATAAATATATATGAAAAAGTACATTCTATATCTGATACTATGCTTCATCGTAAGTTTTATGTCTTCATGTACTTCTGTATATGAGAACAGAGATACTTCAATTCCGGAAGGAATGGAGAGGCTTACTTTTGAAGTCATAGTACCTTCTTCCAAGGTGGTGAGTTCTGATACACGAAGTATTACTTCAGATAAAGAAAATAAGATAGAAAATTTGTATGTAAAAATTGGTAATTATAATGACGACCATATTAACAATTTCTATTCTACGCAGAAAGGAACAATAATTTTTGATTCAAATGCTCGTCAGGATAGTATTTACAGTGCATCGATTGAAGTACCCGCTGGTACTTTTAGAGCTGGAGATGCTATTTATGTGTGGGCTAATCAAGAGTATCCGGCTGATGTTACTTCAGAGGAAGGACTGACAACTCCGTTATTTATGTCCGGAACAGGAACTATAAGCAATAAGGGGGGTAACCTTTTTGAGGCTGATGTGCATTTGCTTCGTGGAGTTGCCAAGTTACGGACGGTGGTTCGTACCACAAAACGTTCTGTTATGGGTTCATGGAATATTAAAATGAGCGAGGTAGAGACTCAATTGCTCCGTATGCCTTCGGCTATTCGACCATTTGCGCCTTTTGATTCTCACCGTAATCCAGCTGTAAATGCTTCATGGAACGTATATAATAATAACAAGGTAAACTATGTGGACTGTTCTTCTAGAACTCCTGACTGGTGGTCTCAAACCGGAAATTCCCATTTGTTGTCGTCCATAGAGTTACCGATAGATGACGGTGTAAATACCGGTAAGGTAACAGAGACGTCTTATGACCGTTATATCTACGAGAATTGGTTGGAAAATGAATTATCCGGATATAATGAAAACACGAATGTTACCGCTTTGAAAGTAAGGATTCCTTTATTGAATAATGAAACAGGAGAGAATCGTATAGTAGAACGGACAATTCCCATTAAAACGAATGGTAGTTATCGAATATTGAGAAATCATATTTATACATTGGACATACGGGTGTTGAGTGTGGATGATATAGAACTTAATCTCTATCTGCAGAACTGGTGGAGCGAGGTAAACGTGAATGGGGACATACCGGGAGAAGCGTTTAGTGTGGACAAGTCTGTGGTTCCCATGATTACACATGTCGCCGACCCGGCACCTGCATTTACGATTACCGCGAAGGGCCGGCTGGGAAGTACGTTGGAGGTGTGTCTTGTCGATTCTTCAATGGCGGAGGTACCGCAATCCAAGGGCATTTCTTTATGGCATAAGACGAATGATGGGGCACTCACTAAAGTGGCTGATGATAATCATATCAGATACGACTTCCTTTCCGATACGGAATCAGTGAAGATGCAAGTAGCTTTTACTACTACCACTTATAATGGAACTGAAGGGGGATTTTTCAAGGTGTCGTGCGGAAACGCGACTGTCCGTTATATTCCTATCCGGGCAGTCAATGAGTATCACCGTGTAGATGAGGACAAAATGATTAAGGCGACTACTTCTAATTGCTATATAGTGGAAAATGGAGGAGGTTATGTGTTCAACGCGTCAGTGATGGGAAACGGTGAGGTAGGAATCTATCCGAATGTGCAAGCCCTCAATAAGGCATATAATGCTTATGGGGATATGAATCCGCAAAGTGCATCTATTGCGCCGAAGTCTGCAAAGTTACTATGGCAGGATGTAGACGGACTGGTCACGCAAGTAGGACTCTCTATGAATGCAACTACAAGCGCGGCGGAAGTGATTTTTCACGTTTCGGGGTTGAGAGCCGGCAATGCGGTTATTTCGGTATATGATAAACCCGACCCGAACGATCCGGCTGCAAAGGTATTATGGAACTGGCATATTTGGTGCGCACCGCGTCCCGGTATGCTGTATACCAAAGGGTCGGCGTCATCTGATGAGGGTGGCAAACGTATTTACGCTTTTATGGACCGTAATCTTGGGGCTACTACAGCTGATGAGACATCCGATACTTCGCAGGGACTGCTTTATAGATTTGGGCGGAATGTCCCCTTGATACATTTCAACAGGGCTTCGATATTTGATGTGCTGGGCACAAATATAACCGGTCAAATACAACAGGGGGATGGAACTGCCGGTGGAGACACGGGGCAGGTATGGGATAATATCCGCTTTCCGTTGCGCTACTTTACCGGTTGGGAATCCAATTATGATGCAGGTATGTGGGGAGAAAACGGCATTGCTGATTATTATGATAAAAAGACGATTTATGACCCGTGTCCGCCCGGATATAAGGTGCCGGGGTATCAGGCCTTTCAGGCATTAAAAGAACTCTATTATCCTTATAACTTCCTACAGGAAAATTCCGGTATCTATTTCACGGGATTAAGAGGAGGGACATTGTGCTTCCCGTGGGTGGATTATTTTGAAGGCAAAAATAATGAAGACGGCAAATGGTCGACAGGAAAGCGTATGTCCTACTATTCTGCGCATGTGAAATCCGTCAATGGTTCGCAGTCCTTGAAAGCAGGTGAGGCCTATGGGTTGATTTGTAAATGGGGAGAAGAACCTATGCTGTCCGGCGAATATATAATGATGACTGATATTGTTCCTGTCCGCTGTATTAGTGAAAAATAGGAAAGTATTGATATTTGAGTTAAATAATAAGGTAAACTATGAATAATAAGTTAGTCTGTATTTTATATTATGTTATCCTGTTTGTAGGGTGCAACCTGACCTTACAAAGCTGTACGGATGAAAATGACACTGTTGTCATGCCGGGTACTGAAAACCTTTTGCAGCTTTCCGTGGTAGATATGCAGGAGGTGCAGGTTCGGGGAGTGGCAGGCGATCCGGATGTTGCGGCGTATCTGACAAAATGGTATGACATCTATATTTATAGGGGAGCGGACAAGGATGCCGGACCAATCTACCATGTGCGAAAGGAGAAGGTATCCGGTGATTTACCGGGAATGTCAGGAGACGGTACCCGTACACCTTATATGAGTTTGGGAACTATGCCACAAGACGGAGATCGTATTTATGTTTTTCTAAATTGTGACCAGGAAGCTAACGGCCTGAATGATGGAATATCGGAAAACGGATTGAAAAATGTCGTAGTAGATCCGTTCCCTTCCAATGCGGAGTCGCCCTCTTCCGATTATGTTCCTTATAGTGGTTGCGTCACGTGGAAAAGTGGCAAGGACAACCTATGCCAGTTATATCGGCTGTGTGCTAAAGTGAGGATAAATAATATGGCCACGTCTCCGGGGTCAATCTCTTTTTCTGTAACGGGGATTAGTATCTGCAATATGCCTGAACGTTCGTATCTGTTGGGCGGGCATTCGCCTGTTTATACAGAATCAGGCGGCGGGACGGGGGCAAACTGCGGTCCGGTGGTGAATGACGGTTGGAGAGGAAATGAGCAGGGAATAGATATACTAGAATACCGAAGCTCTGTCCATACTGTTAGGGACGGCGGGAGCACGCTTGCATCAGGTAAGTTTGACCCGCGACGCATGGCGCTCGTGCTACATTGCAGTTATCAAGACCCTGATAATGCTGCCACCGTATCTCCTTCGTATTATCGTTTGGACTTTTATGACAAGGATAAAGCCGAATATATGGACATCATACGCGGATGCCGTTATACCTTCAATATTACAAAAGTGTATAGTAGGGGATACAGTAACATCGAAGAAGCACTGAATATGCCGGGCAGCAATTTGGAATATGAAGTAGAGGTAAATGATGACTGGAGTGTGGTGCACGAATACAACGGGCAATACCAGGTCAGTGTTGACAAAGACACTATAAAGTTGTTGGCAGGTATTACAGACCCTGTCTTTGCCGTGAAAGTTGGGTTGGAGAACAACGTTTCGGGCGAGGTCGATTTTACGAAGTTGAAAAGCTGCAGCATAAGGCTGGTTGATGAAAACTATAATGGACTGTCCACTGACGTAATACAGCTGTGGCATTATACCACGGTGGGTTCGGAGGAAAAGGCAATAAAAGTGAATGCAAATGCGATGGATGCATCGGCGTTGACAGGTACTGCCTGGCAGTTTTGTTGTACAACCGATGCGGCTGCCTTTACGGAAAGAACAAAGTATGCACTGGAGGTGACCATGGGAAATATTGTCAAATATATCCCGATAAAATGTCTTCCGGCAGCAAGTCTGGAGAGATTGGATAAATCCGAAACTTCCAATTGTTATATTGTCTCTCCTTTGGGCGGAAAATATTCGTTCGACGGCACCGTTATGGGAAATGGTATCCGGGGAATTACAGTTGCAGACACTTTTGAGAATGTAGAAGGGAAGAAGCTGACTCCGGGCAATGTAAACGATGCATTAATCCCGGGCCCGCCGGTATCGGCGAAACTATTGTGGCAGGACAAGCAGGGGCTAATCTCCCAAGTGGCTTATAATGGCGATAGCGGTAGAGTAGAGTTTGTCATTCCCGGCACGTTGACCGGAAATGCCGTGATAGCAGTGTATGATAAGCCTGACCCTAATGCCGAAGATGCAAAAATACTCTGGAGCTGGCATATCTGGTGTACACCGTATTCTGCAGACACGTTCGTACAAGGTGAAAGTGAGGCGGATAATTTTATAATTATGGACCGCAATATCGGTGCCACAGAACTGGAAGAGGGTGGACTGCATTATCAATATGGACGTAAAGACCCGTATATAGACTGCTCTCGTGGTTCTTCGGCTAAGATTTATGATATTTTAGGGGTGGATAGAACTAATCTTATCACTCTTATCACTGATAGGAATAAAGTACAGTCACATGCCGAACGAATTCTTTCTCCGCTAACTTACGGCCAGAAAATCTCTTTAATGGAAACTTTTTATTCTATGAATCTTAACACGTGGGGGAGAGAGACGCTTGATGCTGACGCCATTTCTAATGACGTAAAAACAATATATGATCCTTGCCCGCTTGGCTATAAAGTTTCTGATATGCATCCATATAAGCTTTTAAGGGATAAATTTTTTCTAACCGGTAATATGGAAGCTTCTGAGGATTACAAGATCGGTATAAGTTTTCCCACTAGTCCAAGAAAATTACACTTTCCAAGTGGTGGTAGTATATTTAGCGAGTTAAAAACTCCACGAATGGTTTGCTGGACTACGGGACATTATTCAACAAATGAAACCGAACCTTCTCTCATAACTAAAGATTATCATGCAGTTTTTATTTATACGAGGGATCTATACTTCATAGATGGTGAGTTGATATCAACTTGGCTTATAAAAGAGTTAACTCATTTTGGTATTCATGATACTAGTTTGATACCTGTACGCTGTATAAGTGAATGATGAATGACTGTAAACTATAGATTAAAAGATAAATTAAGTAAAGATGAACAAATCAGAATTAATCAAAGAAGTAGCCCTTAAAGGGCAGTTGAGTTTCAGAGAAGCTACGAATGCAGTAGATGCAATAATTGAAACCATTGCAGAAACAATGCATAAAGGAGAGAGTGTCACCTTAGTCGGCTTCGGAAGTTTTGTCATTCAAGAACGGAAAGCACGCAACGGGCATAATCCTGCTACAGGCGGCTCAATGCTAATTCCGGCCAAGCGACAAGTGAAATTCCGTCCCGGAAGTAAAATGAAATTAGAGTAAAGAAACAGGTTGAACTAAATGTTGAACATAAAAATTGAAACATGAAAAAGAAAATTATTACAGTTGCATTGGTATTATCATCAGTCTGTGCCATGGCACAGCAAAAGGAAAATCGTGACACGGACGGAAGTATTCTCCGTGGCCCGTATGAAACGAATAGTTTCTGGAGTAACTGGTATATCGGTGTAGGCGGTGGAATCAATATCTATGAAGGTGAACTTGATAACAAGACATCGGTGGGCAACCGTATTGCTCCTGCACTGGATGTGTCGTTGGGCAAGTGGATTACTCCTTCTTACGGAGTCCGCCTGCAATATTCGGGTCTGAAAGCCAAGGGGCTGACGGATGCAAGCGGGATGTATGCCAAAGGGGCGCATCGCGGTTATTACAAGGAAGAGTTTAATGTTTCCAATCTCCATGCGGACTTTATGTGGAACTGGTCGAACGGTTTCCTCGGGTTCAATGAGAAACGTGTATGGAATGTGATTCCGTTTGTCGGTTTCGGTTGGGCACGTTCGTGGGGAAACAGCACACATGATAATGAAATTGCCGCCAATATCGGTATCTTGAATACGTTCCGCCTAGGCAAGCGTCTGGACTTGACTTTGGAAGGACGGCAGATGCTTGTGAAAGAGTGCTTTGACGGAACGGTAGGAGGCAGCAAAGGTGAAGGAATGAGTTCGGTGACACTGGGGCTAAGCGTGAAATTGGGCAAAACCCGTTTCAATCGTGTCGAGAAAGTGGCTCCGGCAGATTATTCATCTTATAATGAACGTATCAACGCACTTCGTGCCAAGAATCATGATTTGAGCACCGAAGCACAGCGCCTTGCTGCCGAACTGGAAGCTGCCAGAAATCGGAAACCGGAAGTGGTGAATGAATCGAAAGTGACTGCTTCGCCGGTAGCCCTGTTCTTTCATATCGGCAAGGCTACTTTGGATAAGAAGGAACTTACTAATCTTGAGTTTTATGTGAACAACGCTATCAAGGCGGATAAGAACAAGACTTTCACGCTGATTGGCTCGGCGGACAGCGCTACGGGCAGCAAGGAACTGAACCAACGTTTGAGTGAACAACGTATGGAATATGTGTACAATTTATTAGTCGAAAAGTATAAAATTTCCCCTGAACGTCTCGTGAAGAAAGCGGAGGGCGATACGAACAACCGTTTCTGTGAACCTGAATTGAACCGCGTCGTAATCGTCGAATAATAGTTTTATTTCATTTCAAGGTATTTCAGGCAACATTGCGGGGCTGTCTCGTTTTCTTCTACGTCGGGACTGAAAGTGCTTTGTCGTTACAAGGTGGGCTTGTCGGCCGGTAGTTGGACGGTCCTATGCAATGTTGCTTTTTTGAATGCAGAGGAGGATATGATAATATATAATAGTCTGTTGGCGAAAACTTTCCTGAACAGGAAGAAAAGGCATTATTTTATGATTTTCGGTTGTTGTTTCACCCGGTTTAAATATTTGGAAGGGTGGGAGGAGATGGAACTTCAGATTCATGCGCGACAGTATACGGAATGTTTCTTCTTGGCATTATTGCCTGCATTGGTGCTATCCGTCTGGCTTTCGTGGTGGTGGATGTTGCTTGCGTTCATGAGTTATCATCTGCTTTACTGGCTGGAGAGGTGGTTCGGACATCATTCTTCATTTGACTGGGAAGCGTTGGAGCATTGTAGCGATGCGCTTTATTTGAGAAAGCGGAAATCTCGTGCCTGGATGAAATGGTATGGGAAGAAGTCGTTGCCGCCTTCGGAATGGGAGGATGATTAGAGAGAATAGTATATCTTATACGAGTAGAAAAAGTAGATTATGAAAACGAAATTTATAGCTGAAATGGTGGGCACTATGGTGCTTGTCTTAATGGGATGCGGTGCTGCTGTATTGAATGGCGGTGCGACATCGGTAGCCGCTGTGTTGACGATTGCTTTCGCGTTCGGTTTGTCGGTGGTGGCAATGGCGTACACAATCGGCCCTGTTTCGGGCTGTCATATCAATCCGGCCATCACTATCGGTGTTTGGCTGAATGGCGGACTGTCGGTTATGGAAGCCGGTGTGTATATCGTAGCGCAAGTGACGGGCGGAATACTTGGCTCTGCATTGCTGTGGTTGATTACCGGCACAATGGGGATAGAAGGTACGGGAGCCAACGGTTTTGAAGAGCCGTATTTGCTGGCTGCATTTGTGGCCGAAGCGGTGTTTACGTTCATCTTTGTATTGACTGTACTGGGCACTACCGACCGGGATAATAGCAGTCCTCATTTTGCCGGGCTGGCTATCGGATTGACTCTGGTCCTGGTGCATATTGTATGTATTCCCGTTACGGGGACATCGGTTAATCCTGCCCGTAGCATTGGCCCGGCATTGTTTGCAGGTATGGAGGCTATCAGCCAGCTCTGGCTGTTTATTGTGGCTCCGATTGTCGGTGCGGTGGTAGCAGTGCCAGTCTGGAAAATAATAAAAGGAAATTAATTGTTTCATTTCATGTTTTTGTGAGAATAGAAAAAGATGTAGGTTTTTCCCATATAGTATAATAAATGAGTTTAATGGCCTATATCCTTTATGTCGCTGTGAAGCGCCTCATTTCCCCAAGAGAATCCGTGCCCCTGCCATTTTTCTTTTTATAATAGTAGCATAGGAAAAATGGAATCATGGGTTCTACGCTGCCTGTGAAGGTCGCTCTATTGTTTGTTTTGTTTGTGTGGTGCATCTTTTTCCCGGTGGGGAAGAAGGTGCACTCTTTTTGTATAATGTATTAATGGTCGGAAGTATTACATACGTCCATAGGCTTCCCAATATGGCATTAAAGCCTCTCGCAGCCAATGTGCCACCTCGGAGAATGAAAGGCTATTTTTGATAGTTGCCTTTTTTAGAAATGCTGACCATCGTAACTGCATCTGCGGATGGTTGGGAAAGTCTTTCCTGAAGAACATCGTATCTGCATTATAAAGAGTATGACGATTCTCGAAAGTGCGGTTGATAGCATCCTGTAATATGGTATTGTCATATTTGAATGATGTGAGCAGGTGGTAGATGTCATAATAGTCTTTCATCCGGCTGCTTTGGTCAGCTAAGTCTATGATGGCGTGCATCTTCTCCGCAATTACGGTTTCAGTGGAATAGGCAAGAATGTTTGCTTCTGGCAGTTCTTCCAATAACAATGGGTAATCTAATGATACAGGATGTGGTGTTACCACATCTCCAAAACCAATGTCCATTGTCAGCACTTGGGCAATGGTGTCCATTGTCGCCGGAATACTTAGACGGATACCGTGGTAGTCTTTGAACTCGGTGATGTTCTGTGCTGCAATCTTGTCGGCAGCAAACCTTACTCCGTCTTCCTCACACTCTACAGCGCATATTTCACGGAACGCCTCGGCGATGCGTTCGCCATCATTGCTGATATGCGTGCCAAGAAAATCAATATCCAATGTCGGACGTGCAGCAAAGCGTTCGTATGCATACATCAGTGCTCCACCTTTCAGGTAGAAGTTCTCACGGTAATGAGTTTGTGAGACACGGTACAATAGGCGTTCCTGAAAATATCTGGTCAGAATGGTCTGGTAGAACACATCCTTCTGCTTGGCTACATTGAGCAGCTTTGCCCGGATGGACTTTCCAGGATTTTTGATTTCACTCATAGTTTTATTGCAATATACTGTTCGAGGATTCGTTTTACTCTTAGTTTGTCGGCATAATCCATCAGCAGGGATAGATTTCTGTCTGGCTGGGAAATGTAGTTATTCACCACTTCGGAACAAACATCCATGCCTATCTTGTTGCGGTACTTCACTGCATCGCACACGCATCGCTCTTTATTATATATATGTATGTGGTAACCGCTTACAACCAGTTCCTCGACACCTATGTCAAACATCGTGTCTGTGATATGATGGAGCTCTATCTTGGGAAATGTTGGAAGCGTGATTTTGCGACCTCTTTTTACCGCCACATGGTATGCCTGAGGCAATGAGGTGGTGAGCCCATGCACATTCCATGCGGAGAAAAGGCACAGCACACCGCCTGGAATGATGGCTTCCACATCTATCATCGTGTCCGCCAACTGCTCGGCTGTGGCATATACGCCCCGTTTGATGCGTACCGCGTCTCCGTCACGCACACTGTCCAGCAGCTTATAATAGGCTGTCCGACCTTCTTCCTTTACCATACTAGAGGAAGTAAAACTGTTATTATATCTCTTGCTTTCCATGCCTGTACTCTTTATTTTAGTACAAAGCTACTACATTTATTTGTGATTGTAGTGTGTTTGTACCGGGAAATGCTTATTTACCATGAAATATTAACATATATCAGACAATCTTGCCCGAATCATCTCGAAACAATCTTGGCAATTCTTGGTTTTCATTGCTTTCGATATACTGGCATAATTGCAGTTTGCTCTCTTTCAATATGCGGTATCTGGCTATTGACAGCCTTGAGCGCCTAAAACTTTCCATGTTTTTTAGTATGGTATTTATTAGTTTGAATATATTTGTTTGTTTATTATTCTCCCCCGGCTATCGGTTTTGTCGCTTTTTCCTTGACTTTTGTCGTTGTCTTGTCGTTTATTTAGTTCCTCTATGTCAGTTGTATATGTCTGAAATGCTTTTTAGTACTTTTCTGATGAGGCTATTAGGTGTCGTTTCATCTCCGTGGAAGATGCTGCATCTTTGCATCGTTAACGTTAGCGAAGTGATAATTAAAACAGTATTTATTTAAAAAAGAAAAGTAGTATGGCTATTAGATTTAGAAGGGTGTCTCGCCTGTGTGACCCTACAAATAAAGAAGCAGGAAAGAAAGTGTATCCGGTGATTTCTTATCAATATGATACGAGTGCAACGTTGGATGAGTTTGCAAAGGAGATTGCGTCTGCTTCCGGTGTCAGCGAGGGTGAAACGATTAGTGTATTGAAAGATTTCCGTACGTTATTGAGAAAGACATTGCTGGGTGGCCGTTCGGTGAATATCGCCGGTCTGGGATATTTTTACCTTTCTGCCCAAAGCAAAGGGACGGAGAAGGCGGAAGATTTTACGATCGCTAATATTTCAGGGCTTCGTATCTGTTTTCGTGCTAACTCGGACATTCGTCTGTTTACCGGGACGACTACCCGTTCGGATGGATTGAAGTTCAAGGATTTGGATCATATTAATGATTTGGGTAGTGTTGGTGACGGTTCGGATGATGGGGGTGAAACTCCGGATCCGGATGGTGGTTCGGGTGGTAATGGTGAAGCACCGGATCCGGCTGCTTGATTCATGAGCCGTTGAGAACTGTCTGGTTTGTATGGAATGGGGCTTCGGCCTCATTCTTTCTTTATAACTACGTAAAAATATAAATATGCAAATAACTACAATCCTTGCTTTTATTACTGCTATGGGTGGTTTGGAAG
>OGRI01002364.1_pt1 | contig 13755 bp, 8 predicted proteins | sample 1553391 | NCBI WGS metagenome assembly OGRI01 (sample SAMEA2580052, study PRJEB22360) | human gut metagenome | reverse complement strand
TCCTTGATAAGATCGAGCAGGCGACCCGCTCAAAATCCACGGTAACGGGTCTTCCTACCGGATTTATCGATCTCGATTACCGGATGTCCGGCCTCCAGCCTTCGGATCTGATCATCATCGCGGCGCGCCCTGCGATGGGCAAAACAGCCCTCGCCCTCAACCTCGCCATGCGTGCCGCCATCAGCGAAGGCGCGCCCGTGGGCATTTTCTCTCTGGAAATGTCCGAACACCAGCTTGTCCAGCGTATGATCAGCCTGTGGGGAAAAATTCCACAGGAGCAGCTTTCCACAGGTCGCCTCAGTAAAGCCGAGGGCTCACGGTTCTTCGAAACCGCAGACCTGCTCCGGACCGCGCCGCTGTTCATCAACGAAACGCCCGCCATCAGCACGCTCGAACTCCGTTCACAGGCCCGGCGGCTCAAGGCCGAGCACGGCCTCGGGCTCATCGTGGTCGACTATTTGCAGCTTATGCGCTCTTCACGGCGCACGGACTCCCGTGAACTCGAAATTTCGGATATATCCCGCTCGCTCAAGGCTATAGCCAAAGAGCTCGACGTACCGGTCGTGGCCCTTTCGCAACTCAACCGTAAAGTTGAAGAACGTAAAGACAACCGCCCCATGCTCTCGGACCTGCGTGAATCCGGAGCCATTGAACAGGATGCGGACATCGTGATCTTCCTTTACCGCGACGAGGTATACAAGCCCGATACGCCGAAAAAAGGCATCGCGGAACTTATCATCGGCAAGCACCGCAACGGGCGCGTCGGGACCGTGGAACTGGCCTTCCTGCCGCAGTACACCGCCTTCGAACCGCTTGCCAAGGATCGCTGATCGGCTATGGTGGATTCGGCAAGCATACATTCCTTTCAAGAGGATACAAAAGCGTTGGGGAAGGGAGACTTTTCTGAAAAACCCCCTTCCCCAACGCGGTCACTTTGCATCTATCTCCCTTCCCAAAGGGTTCTATAAAGATCGAATTTTTGCCCGCAGCGTTCTGAAGTGCTTTCCCTTTGAAACGAGAGCTCGTTTCAAGAGCAACGCTCCAGCCAATGCCTCTAGAGACAAGCCACAATGTACGGCGTGTTTTGGAAAATACACAGATCTCTCCCTCTCCCTGCATGACACAACACCCGCATGGGGCTTCCGGGTGGCAGATGCAGCCGGATACGGCCCAGGAGCGGTGTCATCGCCTATTTTTTCGTCTCTTTAGGGGGCTCTTTCTTTTACAGGATATAAATTTTATTTTCTATTTTCAATGTATTAGCATATATTCTTTCCGGGAATTCCATAAAAACAAATTTTATACTTGAAAAAGAATTTCAATTTCATTATTGTCTTTTCACGGACGACGAGGAAACAGGCAGTATCCCGTCTCCAGTCAAACTGTTGCCGAGAAATCGGCACAGGAGCCGGGAGGTGGTTGGCCCGGCTTCCCAGCCGGATGCCGATCCCCCCCCCTCGGAAGCAGTCCTTCGGCATCCGGCAAAGAAATTTCCTAATACGTGGCTGTTTCTCAGCTTCGCGTGTTCTCATTGCCTTTTCCAGCCAAAAAGAGCGAGTGTGCAAGGACAAAACCGTTTCATCATGGAGTACATCATGAGCAAAGTACTGATTGTTTACGGCTCCACGACCGGCAACACGGAAGCTCTCGCGGAAATCCTCGGACGCCTTATCCAAGAGGCTGGGCATGAGACTACCCTCCTCAACGCTGCTGACGCCAGCGCACCCGGCCTTTGCGATGGATGGGATATGATCCTTTTCGGTTGTTCCGCATGGGGCGACGACGAAATAATCCTGCAGGACGACTTTGACGCGTTGTTCCAGCAGTTCGACCTCATCAGCGCCAAGGGGCACAAAGTAGCCTGTTTCGCCACAGGGGACAGCAACTTCACATACTTCTGTGGAGCTGTCGACGTTATCGAAGCCGCTCTTGAACGGCTTGGCGCGGATGTCGTCGTTGAAGGCCTTAAAATTGACGGACAGGCCCAGTCCGACCAGCCGGAAATCCAGGAATGGACCAAGGCTGTCATTGAAGCTCTGTAAGCGCTAAGAAAGTCTTCCTTCGAAATGCTCGTTTCCTTGCGAGCACAACGGGCCGGAGCCCTCTCGACCTCTCCGCCCCAACCTCCTCCTTACGCCCCGGTTCGACCGCCGAACCGGGGCGATACTTTTTCCCCATCATGAGGTTTTTACGGTAGCATGGCCACCTCAAACGGTTCTCCTCTTCCATGCCGCCCTGCCACCGGATGAGGCTGTCTTGCCGTAATCCTTGACGTGCGGAATCTTCCGCTACTGTGTGCGTCGAGCTTCTTGTACGCTGGTGCTCTTCAAGCACTCTCATCCCATACCCTTTCTCATAAGAGCTAAGAACATCCTCTTTGAGAGTGACTTTTCTTGAATATACTGTTTCCACAGTCATTTTTATCAGTCAACGGCTGTCACTGACAACTTTCAACAGATATCCATCCAGTGCGTTTCTCCGTCGATTTCTTTGGATAAACTGTTTCTGGTCATCATTACCTGTTACCGCCAGATAACATCTGCAAACAGCAGTGGATGACTGACAATGATAGCTCCGGACTGACACTGTCAGACATACAAAAAACAACACGGCAAAATGGTCACGAATAAATTATACTATGGTAAAATAACAAACTTTATTTGCATCAATGACAACCGCTGAAATACGGTAGAGAGGTGTCATCTCAAAGCGGAGGCCATAAACTTTTGCCATCCAAAACAACACGGCAAAATACTCGCTATTTCATATTAATATATTGAAATAATAAGTTAATATAATCAAAAAGAATCATACTCTCTTATGTTTGATTCTCCTAAGCCCACCGAGAGCTTAGACGGGAAAATTCTGACACGTTGTTTCAGGTGTCAACGAAAACAGCATGTTATCGATGATGACAGCTAAGGTGAGTTCATGACGGATTATGACATGCATCAGTTGTCACATGGCTTTTCAGAAGAGAGGATGGAAGAGCATTGGAGGGCACCAATACGGCAATATGCCCACTAAATATATTTAACATGCTGAAAAATATTGTATATTTTATTAATACACAAAACGTTCAAACGTCCACTGGCGGGAGAGATATCCCATCACTGCCAAAAGGGAAAACGTAGGGGAGCATATATTATAATGATAGAACGTCAGTAAGGACTACGCAGCCACTCTTGCGCGTAGGCCAGAGTGGCGCATAAAAAAGGCCGTTTAACACGGCCTCGCTTGTCTAGTCCTCTTTCCTGCGCCCTCGCCTCCGGGACGGGAGGGCTTCAGCTGTACGGTTGAGGATCACGATATTCCCCTTTGTCAGAATACTGGTTTTCTCCAGCACCTTCTTTTCCGCCAGTTCCGCGATAGCGTCCCGAATCTGTCGGCGTGTTTCCTTTAACGGCGAACGCAGATCCATATTCAGCGCCAATGCCAGCGTGCGGATATCTCCCCGAAAAACCGGATTTTCCCTATGCGACTGGCAGAAGCGATACATAGCCTTCGCAATGCTTCCCCTGATCTGGAAACGTTTGGCCACGTCAATCCAAGTGAGCCGATTGGCCACGTACATTTCCCGGAAGAACGGGCTGATCGTTACTGAAATATCCCGTTCCGCATCATTTTTTCCACGCAGGCGCAAATTCGAGATAATGTGCGTAAGGTCGTAAAACGTCTCCTGCCCCCTTTCTCGCACCACCAATTCTATAGTCCCGTGCGCGAGGCATGTGAGCCCCGTTACCAAGCGAGTATAATGGTTCTTTCCCGGCCTCTTATGCCCCATCAGACGCAGAATCGGCAGCAACGGGCCACGATACGTGAATTTTCCCGTACCGCTCTCCGGGAATGCCGAACGCACAGGTTCCGGAAAAGCCTCCACGCCGCCAGAAACATACGGCGCCTCGGGAAGATCCGGGGCGACGGGCACAAAACCTTCTTCCGTATCCTTCACAGGAAGCGCTCCTGTGGAACGAACATGACGAGCCTCGGCCCCTTCCGCCCCGGATTCAATGATCGCCAGCAGAGCCATCAGCACGTCCTCTTCCTCAACACTGAGTTTCGGCCCTGTATAAAGGATATCTCCCCACGGCCCCGAAGAAATACGTTCTTTAAAGAAGAAGGCCCCAGATGCCGCGATGCTGCCTTTTTCACGCGATGTAATATCGGGATCACGCATGAGCGCGTCCCGGCGTCCCTTTTCAAGGTTATTCATCGGAAAAAACGGCGAAACGCGTGCAATACTGGTTGGATAGCCACACCAAAGCGAAGGGCGTTCCTCCTTAGGAGCTGGCAGGGGGGCTGCGGCTGGGACGCTCTCAACCGGGCTAGGCGCAGGGACAGGCTTTGGAGAAGCCGTCCTGACGACCTCGCACGCCACCTCTCGCGCCTGTTCACGAGCAAGCTCCTCAAGGCTCACAGGCGAGGGCCGTTTCCGCTCCTCAGGCGCGGTAAGCGCACGACAAGCTTTGGAGGAAGGGCTTCCGCTTCTACGCCACTCTTCAATGATCGCAACGATAAACGACGGAACATCCTTCCAGTCGAGCGCATCGATCTGTGCGGCAAGCGTAGGATTATACAGCCTCAGGCGTTCCCGCTCCTCAGCAGAAAGAGGGGAAGGGACAGCCGTCTCAAGAAAACCTTGCAACGCTTCACCCACGGATTTCATCTTATTGGTCATGGCAACATTCCGCATTAGAGCGCCAGCTTGCCATCCGGACGGCACAAGAGCTGCCGGAAAGTGCTGAACCCCGGAGGTGCCGGGCACGCATCCATAGAAGAAAAAGGTGTCAAACTCCGCAAAAGGCCTTTCTTCCCTCGGCCCAGCCGTCCATTTCCGACTCTAAAAAACACTGATAGCGAGTATTGCCCGCATCCATTTACCGCTTTTATTGAGGATGATCATTGACTTTTTTTGAGTATCATGCAAAAAATTCGACACATCACACGCAAATTGGAGGATCTCATGGCAGCGAAAGTCATTGCTTTTGCAAACCACAAAGGTGGCGTAGGCAAGACCGCGAGCACTGTTAACGTAGCGTATTGCCTCGCTAAACGCAAACGCCGTGTGCTTGTTGTGGACTGTGATCCTCAGGGAAACGCGTCGCTGACCCTCGGAACCGTATCCCCATACGAACAACCCCGCACAGTGGCAAACCTCTTTACCGGGCTCTCGTTTTCGGCAGCGGCCGTGCCTTCCAAATACGAAGGGTTGGATCTGATCCCTGCCAATCTGAATGTATACGCTACGGTAAGCACGCTTTCCAATTCCATCAAGCGCTTTTTCGGTTTCCGGCAAGCCCTCGATAAGGCAGCTTTGAACACCTACGATTACATTCTACTGGATTGCCCGCCCACCATTGAGGGTGCGCTCCTGACCAATGCGCTTATCATTACGGACTATATCATCATTCCGGTCGGGGTTGAGGACACTTATGCCCTTTCCGGCGTAAGCCATCTTATCAAAGTCGCGGAAACCCTACGCGCTGACACCGAATCGAATCTTGCGATCATGGGCGTACTGCTGACCATGTACGATGGCCGCAATAACGCCGCGAAAACCATCCGTAATGTGGCAATAGGGACCTTCGGCGAAGAAATGGTCTTCCGTACGACTATCCCCAGAAATACTACACTAAATAAAGCTGTTATGAGTAACCTTGCGGTCTGTGACTATGATGACGGTTGTTCTTCCTGCCGCAGCTATCGTGAGTTGGCACAGGAAATGGAAGCCCGCCTTGATCCCAAGAACGCATGATTATTCAAAGATGGGCATAGAATAAAAGATGCTTGTCCTGTAGTTTTATATTCCTCTTTTTCGGATTACAAGTTTACCATTGGTAACATTCAATTCTTTCCCGGAAGAAACAAAGTGTACACGTATGAGCCAAATTCTATTGTCCCCCGCACATGTTACCTATAAGTAAAATATCCTCTCGACAAGAAAAGGCTCTCTTCCTCTCCGTCCACTTTATCCTCTTCCTTCCGTAAGGAACTGACATGGCTAAGAAATCAAGCATGCCGGACTTTACCTTCGCTCTCGGTGCCGACCTTCGAGAAGCGGCTGCTAAGATGCGTAAAATGAGTCAGCCGCCGAAGCATCAATCTGCCCAGCAATCTGATGAGGCCGTAGATGCCATGTCCGAAGATGCAGAAGTTACGGTTGAATCCTCAGCAGTAGAGCCCCCCATTGCTAAAAAAGAGACCTTAACGCCAGAGCCAAGTTCTGATGCAACCATTGGCGTTGACGTTTCTCCAACAGATTTACCATATTGTGAAGAGTCGACCGTCACAATCGAACAATCCGAAGATATTGCTGCACCTGTAGACCCTACTTGTTCTGTAACCGATGGCTTACAGACTCTTCAAGAGGCCATATCCGAGTCCTCTCAAACGGCTGAACAGAAAGTAGTAGACACTCCTGAGATACCTGCAGAATCCCCTGAAAGGGAACATGTGGAGGGAACTCCTCAGGTAGACCTTTCTACTCTACTTACTGGTGGAGAGAAAACAGAACCTTCTCAAGGTCCTTCTTCTGAATCGCGTTCGGCAGAGGCTCCAAACGCTGTTTGTGCACCAGAGGCAGGTTCTGCACACACACTCTCAGGTATTCAGGATGAACCTTCTAATACCCCCGTACAGGCAGCTCAAGCCGGTCTGGATTACGATAAAAAACCGTCAATGACAGCTGATGATAGTTATATACAGGAATTAACAGAAATAAACAGCAAAAAGCAGTTATTCACCGCTATTCCTCCAAAAACAATCCATATAGACACAAACTGTCACCAACAGTCCTCGATGTTTGACGACAGGATGGCAACTGTCAATGACAGTCCTGTACCAAAACATAATTACAAAGCCACTACCCCCAGTTCTGATGAAGTAAAAAAATCACCGAATGTAGCCAACCGCTCAATATATTCACAGCTATCTTATAGCCAGTCACAAACAGTCACTGACTATCAAACTTATTCAAGTGCAATAACGGTGTCCCCTTGTTCTAGCGGAGAGACTCTTCTTCCAAGAGATTCTTTTCAATCTAGGACTGTTACCCCTCCTCAATCCACCGTCGCACACTCTCCGTTGCAAGATGATGGTTTCAAATTGTCACAAGCCGTCACTATAGTGGCGAATGACCATAAACAACCTACTGACTCTAGAAAAGTTCAACAAGAACGGGATATAACAGTACAACATGGCATCTCGCCGTCTATCATTGCGGCCACCCTTCAAGACGCCCATCTTGGCGGAGCCCGCCAGATACTTTTAGATGCACTCACTGCACTGAGGCAGCAATCCCCCCAGGTCGTCGTTAACCTAAAACGTCTTGCTCCGGCTATCGGGCTTTCCTACGGCACCGTCCGTAACACCATCAGCCGCCTTGTACGTGAAGGCGTCATCTGTACTACGCAAGTTCGCACGGGGGATGCTCATGGTGTGTGTGTTGAATTTATTGATGACAATCCATTACCGACAATGACTGCTTCTTCACGTACTAGACAGTCAACGCTCTATCAACAGCAGCCACAGACAGTCATGAAAACTGAGATCCCCCCCTCTTTATCACTTGATGACACGTGTATATGGAATACGGATGGGGATCTTATCGCTATTTTGTGGCCCTTCGCAGCGAATGCCGGTTTCGGACCAGCCCATCTGGCACAACTGAAGCGTGCCTATCAGCTGCAGGGATGGGAACCGGAAAACGTATCGCGGTGTCTGCGTTATCTTGATTGGGAACTTGCCAATGGCGTCGCATCAGGGCCTGAACACGTCACCGCGTGGCTCCGCACCATGCAGCGGCAAGGGCACTATCCTCGTCCAGAAGGCTATGTAGACCCTGAAGTTCTGCGTCTTCGCCAACAAGCCGACGAGGAACGCGAACTCGCTGAAGCCCGTACCCGCTTCAAGTAACTCTTTTCCCCTTTCTTTTTCTTACCGGAAGCAACACGATGTCCGTCATCTACGCAGGCATCCCATCCATGACTGTCCATTAGGGCATCATCTTTTATCAAAACAGCTAATGACAGCTACTGACTAATACGAACAGCTTCTGATTGTTTGTTACAAGACCTAAATCTCCAAAACTTAACAAGCTGTTATGAGCAGTCAACAACACTACCGTCAACAGGCACTGTCTGTTGACGGTAGTGTTGTTTCTCATGAGGAGTCATTTACCTGAGGAATTTCCCCCCCACACTCTCTCTCTCTCTCTCTCTCTCTCTCTCTCTCTCTGCGTTTTTTTCTTTAAGGGCTTTTTGGCTTTTTACTGTGGGAGAAAACATGCTCTTATTGAACTCCTTTGGAATACTGAACTCCTTATAGGGGGCTTCTGGCTATTGCTGCTCAAGGGTTTTGCGGTATCAGCGGTGGGCATTATGCCGTATTTCGGTGGGGGATTGACCGAGAAAAGGTGGGCATTTAACCGTATAGAAGAAACCGTTTTGCCGAAAGTGGGCATTATGACGAATAGAGAAAAATGGAATTTTCTCATTTTGGTTCAGCCCATTTTTTCTAGAGCAGAGAAACGGATTGTTAGTTTGGGGAGGATATTTGTATTTGGAAAAAATATGTTACTTTAGAGTAAAATATGAACGTCCTTTGCTGTACATCCTTCTACGCATTGGAGGTTGAACTGCTTTCAGGGCATAGTATAGGCCTCCCCCCGGAATAGGAGGCTTGCGCATCGTACATTGAAGGTCATTCCCCTAGGAGACGGACAGTAGACCCACTGGGGTAAAGAGAGGCGAAACGTTCAGAGGCGGAGGTTCCATTAATGCGGTCTAGAAAAGCACTTCTTTGTGATGTCGAGTTTCCAGAGATATCTCTCCGCAGGGAAGCTAAAAAAGGCGAGGAAGCGTATGTTTCCTCGCCTTGGTGTTTTTTCCGGCCCTGTCCGTTATTCGCCGTATACGGCATACCCGCCTTTACCACGGTGTTTTTTGAGATGATAAAGGGCTGCGTCGGCGTGGGAGAAGAGGGTGGGGTAGTCTTTACCGTGCCGAGGATAGAAACTGATACCCATACTGACCGAAATGCGGTAGCCATTGGGGTAGTCGATCTCGGCAAGACGGGCAGTGATCTGGCGGCAACGATTTCGGATGACACTCTCGTCCAGGGCGTCGCGGGCAAAGACAGCGAATTCGTCTCCGCCGATGCGTCCGGTGATGTCCGAGGAACGGAACCCGTCACGCACCGCTGAGGCGACGGTGAGGATTACCTCGTCCCCGAACAGGTGGCCGTACGTATCGTTCACATTTTTAAAGTCGTCGATGTCCACGATGATCAGGGCATGAGTGCCCTCGGAGAGCATATCCTCGGCAAGCTGCTTAAAAGTCATTTTATTGTAAAGGCCGGTGAGCATGTCCGTCTGTGCTTCTCGGCGCAGGCGGTCTTCTTCAAGCTTTTTTTCGTTGATGTTTGATAATCTGCCGATGAACTTGGTGGGCTTGCCGGCGTTATCGCGCAGGATTTTGAAACAGACTGTAAACCATTGGTATATGTTTTCCGCAGTCAACAACCGAGCGTCGAACCGCATAAAGTCGTCCTCCGAGCGCTCGGTGCTCTTCGTATTGGGGAGCAGATGAAGATCGTCAGGATGGACAACCTCCAGGAAGTGCTTGTCACGCAGGTAATGTTCAATGCTGCGCGGGCGGTTGAACAGTTTTTCAAAGTTCGACGAAAAGGTAAGGGTATCGGTGGCGATATCCTGTTCAAAGAGGATTTCTTCTGTGATTTCGGTGATGACGTTATACCGTTGCTGTTCCATTTCAAGAGCGCGGATGATATTCTTTTGCTGGGTGATATCTATAAAGACACCCTGAAAGAGAGGGTACCCCTCCCACTCGCCAACACGTTTGGCCCGCAGGTAGATCCATGACGTCCCGCCGTCCTTGCGCAGAATGCGGTATTCCGCCTTGAGGGAATCATTTTTCTGGGCGTGTTCGCGGAAGGTTTTGAGCATGGTCAACCCATCTTCAGGATGGACGACGTTGATCCCGCGGTTCCCAACATCGCGGGCGTAGCCTTCCCGTGTACGGCCTGAAAGGGCATAAAATCCGGCGTTCGCCCAGATGACGCGGAACGAGTCGTCGAGTGCGAAACGGGCCACGCCGCCGTCCACGCTGTCGATGAGCGCTTGCAGTTCCCGGTAGGTGCTGGTGGCCCGTGCACGGGCTTCTTCGGCCTCGCGGGTCTGACGGTTAGCTATTTCGAAGCTGTTCTTGAGTTTCCCGACCATCGTATTGAGAGCCGAAGCCAGTGCGCCGAGTTCATCGCTCCTGCGGATATTGAAGGTCTGGTCGAGATTGCCCTCCGCCACGCTTTCCGCAAAATGGACTCCCTTGCGCATGGCCGCGACCACGCGGCAGACGACAAGGAACATAAAGAACAGCGCAATGCACACGGCGGCAAGAGCCACGGCGGCCGTGCGGTCGCGCATGAGCTGGACGTCGGACATCATGAAATCGCGGGAGACGGTGGCTATGACGGTCCAGCCGTTGGGCAGCGTATTGAAGGTGCTGTAATAGGTCATGCCGTCGCGTTCGTTTTCGAAGGATCCGGATCCACCGTCGGATATGGCTTCGAGTATGGCCTGTTCGATCATGGCATTGCCGATCATTTTCTGCCTGTCGGGGTGGAGGATGATTTGCCCATTGGGATCGACGACATAGACGATCCCTTTCCCGTGCATGGTCACCGGATCGATGGTATGGGAAGCGATGTAGTCCATGTTGATGGCCCCGACGAGCACCCCCGAGACTTCGCCGTTCACAAAGACGGGTTCGCCGAGGAAAAAGGCGTAATACCCTTTGGTACGCGTGATGAGCGGTCCCTGCACGGAACTTTTGCCGAGCATGGCCTCACGGTAGTACTCCCTGTCGGAGCGATTCTGCCCTTCGCCCATGTTTTCCGTGGAGGCCTCGACCGTCCCCTGTTTGTTGAGAAAAATAAGGGAGTCCACGTAATTATAGATAGCGACGCTTTGGTTGATCTGCTCAAGGAAGATCTTTTGCTCCGGTGCGCTGCGGTCTGTTTTTTTTTGAGTGAGGAGCCATTCGGCGTATTGCTTGACGATCTGCCGCTGTGCGGAAAGACGCATGTAGTTGCGGGTGGATTCGAGCATGAACGCTATTTCACGGCTGACCGCTTCCACCACAGTGGCTTCGATGGTGACGATGTTGGATGAAACAATTTTTTTGGCGTTGTCGTAGGCGCTCCCGGCCACGAACGCCAAAGCGATGCTCATAATCAGGGCAATGGGAGCGAGCATCCGGGTTGTAAGCGACATGTGTATCCTTTCGGGGAATTCAAAAAAAGCATTCAGGGCACGAAAACTTTTTTGTGGTCTATCCCCCTATCGACAAGTGATTTTTAGAAACGTATCTTCTGTCAAGATAACGTCTGTCCATTGTTTTTGTCCAGATTTTCCTGTGCCCAATCCGGGTGTCTGCTCCATTTTAGTTGAAAATGGAAAAAACGTTAGCCTATTCGTATACAGCTCTGGCGCTCCGCCCCAGGCAGAGGAAATACCATAAAAATGGGCCTCATCCTGATGATGAAGCCCATTATGTTGCTAATCGGTAAAAAATAAAAAAGCAGTTTCGGTATAGCAGAAAAGAAAGCTGAGGGAATCCGGCGGCACATGGTATTTACGATTAAAGCAGGAAAATATTTCTTATATCACATTCATATACTGAATAAAACATACAGGGGGTGCCTGAAAAATCTTCACGCTTGAGCGTGTTGTGCCGCCTTTCGGGGTGCCGCCCTTTCTTTTTCATGTTCCGGAAGAGGCTCGCCGGTTTTCAGGACGAGATGGCACAGGCGTTCCTCTTCCTCAAGACAGGATTCCACTTCTTTGGAGAGCGCCTCCCTGAGGCTGGAAAAGGGGAGGGCCTTGTGCTCGACGCGATAGATGGTGCGGTCGAACTGGGCGTTGCTCACGCCGACGATGAACAGTTCACCGGCGCGGACTTCCCGCTGCACGATGCGCGGGGAGAGGCAGGAGAGCATACCCGGATTGTGGAGAACCTGCTTGATGGAGTCGTTGTGCTCGAATTCGAGAAGGATCTGTGGGCGCAGGCCGCGCGGGGTGAGCTGGCGCAGAAAGGTTTCCCGCGTTCCCGATCCCGGTTCGCGCAACAGCCAATGGCGGTCGAGCAGCGCTTCGATGGGATATGGCCCGGCCTCGGCCAATGCCTTGTCCGCAGTGACGATCACGAGGGATTCCTTGGCGAGGGGGGTGATTTCCACGGCGAGGTTGTGGACGTCCCCTTCCACGAACCCGACGTCAAGCAGGCCGTGTTCCACATGGCGCACGATATCCGCCGTATTCCCCGACTCACATTCGATTTCGACCTGATGGTGCCGCATCTTGAAATTGTACAGGACTTGCGGCAGCACGAAATCGGACAGCGTAGTGGACGCGCCGATGCGGATCTTGCCCGCCAGTTCGTCACTCGCCACCAGCGCGAGTACATTCTTGAGCTGGTTATACAGCGGGGCCAGCCGTTCTTCAAGCAGCCGCCCCTTGTCATTGAGCCGGATGCCCCGGCCCATGCGATCGAACAGCGAAACCCCCAGTTCAGCTTCGAAATCCCGGAGCGCGCTGGAGACCGCCGCTTGTGATATGAACAGTTTGGCCGCGGCGTCCCGCATGTTCGGCGTCCTCGCCAAGGCCAAAAAAATTTCCAGATACCGAAGCGTCATGAACCCCTCCTGTCTGCTGTCGGTTGTCTGCGGCAAACCGCAACGCCATTCTTCCGTGGTAACGGATTCGTTATGAGACGGCAACCGCATTGCAACGCAACATATGGAAGATGTTTCTTTTTTCCCATGCCTTTTTCGGCAGGGTTACGCTGTTGAGGAGTGTTTGGGCCTCTCCTTGAAAGAACCCCGTATATGCCCCCTCATGCTTCATTCAGGAACATGTTCATGCAACATCATTAAATCACATTTGTTTTTCGTCAAGCGGCGAGAGTGTGCCGTCGCATGTTGCCCGGACAACATTTGTTGCACGTTCTTTTGTGAACGCTGCCGGCGCCCCCCCTTCGTTTGATTCGGTCCCGTCCCGGTACGGAAATTCAGGCTCCGCGCGGCAAAGAAAAAAGACAGGAGGGGCATTCCTGTCTTTTATGGAAAACTCTTCGGGAAGAGGGGGCCGCAAAGGTTCTGAAAAGGGGATGGGAAAACGTTCCAATGAACGCTCCCCCAAAGCAGACTTTGCCGTTGCGCTAGAAGTTGAGGGAGAGGATGAACCGGGTCACAAAATAGCCGCCGCCGATGAGCCACAGGGCGAGCACGCCCGCGAGGAGGAAAGGCTTGGGGCCGACCATGCGGACCTTTTCGAGGCTGGTTTCCATGCCGAGGGCGCACATGGCCATGGTGAGCATGAAGATATCCAGCGAATTGATGACGCTGACGGCTTGCTTGGGGATGATGCCGAGCGAGTTGATGCCGATGCACGCGATGAACAGGACGGCGAACCACGGGAAACTGCTGAAATTGTAGGAGCCGTAGGAGGGCACGCGGCTTTCCTCTTCCGTCTTTTCGGGGAAGCGGTTCAGCCAGAAGCCGAGGCAGATGAGCAGGGGAGCGATCATGATCACGCGGAGCATCTTGACGATGACGGCGGTGTTGCCCGCATCAATGGAAATGGCCTGTCCGGCGGCTACGGCGTGCGCGACCTCATGCAGGGTTCCGCCAACGAACATGCCATAAGCCTTTTCGCTCATGTCGAGGAAACCGTGGCTG
>OGRI01002353.1_pt1 | contig 13788 bp, 14 predicted proteins | sample 1553391 | NCBI WGS metagenome assembly OGRI01 (sample SAMEA2580052, study PRJEB22360) | human gut metagenome | reverse complement strand
TAGAATATGACAGTATTGCGGTGATGGTCTATGAACAGTCAATTCCTGATTATGTCTTGATTACCGAGGCTTCAATATCTAAGGTTATGGCAAATGTACCAGATTGGTTAATAGGCTGGGATACCAACAAGGTGCAGATAGGCAGCGAGTATATGATATCTCCGAAGCTGTTCACGGGTAAGAACACCGGGACGGCTGAGGAACCGATCTTAACCGGTATCGTGCAGGGTGACAAGTGTATAACCATTGATGGAGTTGAACGATCCGGTATCTTTGCTTTGGTGGATAACGAGATAATGTTTGAGCTTGACCCGGAAAATGGAAAATACAAATTCAATGGTGAGGTCAACGCTACAAGTGGGGTCTTTAAGAATATAAAATCGCCAAACGATTCTTTTAGAATTAAAGAAAATGGAGAAATAGAGATAGTAGGTAAGATTTCCACTTCCTCGAATGGTACTCGTATAGAAATAGACCCGGTTACTAATAGTCTCAAAATGTACACTCAAGACGGTATAGAAGTTGGGAACTTGAGCTTTTTTGAAAGCGAATGGAATGGTGTTATTAATTATCTTCCACGACTTAGGCTGCGTAGATATGTAGATAATGTGTTATATAATGAAACTTCAATAGACAGTGGAACAATCTTTTGTTCTCAAAAAGTAGGTTCTGATGATTATTCCTGTTATTTGATTCCTTCTAACGGTTTGACATTTTACAAGAATAACGAGCAGACCAAGCATTATTCAAAGGCGTAATAATAAAAGTCCCGTCTACTTTCGCAAGCGGACGGGAATAACGACAAAACTACTATGTGACCTTAACGGTCAATTTGAATGCAAAAGTAGTATTAATGATTTAAATAATGAAGGGAAAATGAAAGATGTATTTGACTTTTTACATGCGTTAGATTTGACTAATCTTTACCGACATATCGGCGTGACATTGATGTGTTGGTTGGTAATGTTTGTCTCTGTGTTGATTGATATGTGGGATGGCGTACAGACTGCGAGGGTAATGAAAGAGAAAGTAGATAGCAAGGGATTACGACGTACATTTGCTAAAGCTGGCGATTATTGGCGTATGATGTTGTTTGGACTAATGTTCGATACATTGGGGTTACTCTTTACTTGGTATGTGTTACCATACATGACAATTATCATCACAGTTGGAGTCTTGATTATTGAATTTCGGAGCGTATGGGAACATAATAAGAGAAAGCGGAGCCATGCGGCAGAGTTGCCTGGTGTGATAGCCAATATCGTAAAGTGTGCATCGGAGAAGGATGCTTTAGAATTAATTGAAAAAATAAAGGAGGTACAGAAATGAGAACAATTGATGCAATTATCATCCATTGCTCGGCCACACGTGCCGGGCAGGACCTACGGGCCAAAGACATTGATCAGATGCACCGGGCGCGTGGTTTTAATCAGATTGGTTATAACTTTGTGATTGACCTTGATGGGACTGTGGAGACTGGACGCCCTCTCTCTGTCGACGGGGCGCATTGTAATACTAAAGGATTCTCGAATGTGTCATACAACAAACATTCGGTTGGTATCTGTTATATTGGTGGTCTGGATGCAAACGGGAAACCAACCGATACCCGGACTCCTGAACAGAAAGCTTCACTTCGAGATTTGGTTGCCAAACTTTGTAAGGAGTACCAGATTATTGAGCTTCTTGGTCACCGGGACACTTCGCCAGACCTTGATGGTAGCGGCGAAGTAGAGCCGGCAGAGTACATCAAGGCGTGTCCTTGCTTTGATGTACGTAGTGAGTTCTCTAACTTTCTCCGTAATGTAGTTGTACGGCCATGAAAAAGTTGCCTTGGATATTAGTTATATTGCTGGCAGTGGTTTGTGTGGTTGCCTGGTTCCGTCCGCAAGAGCCTCTCCCGGTAGAAATACGTACCGAGACAAAGGTAAATACGGTAGTCCAGATCGAGACCTTACTTATTTCGCCACCTATGGCCCCTTTAGTGGTCTTCCGGTTAACAGATACTATGCGTATCGGTGACACTGTTGTTTATCGTGAGCAGGCTTATTATGAGGATAGTCTTTACCGAGTATGGGTGAGTGGTTATCGTCCCAGGCTGGATAGCTTGCAGATATTTCCGAAGACGGTATATCAGACGGTAACGAATGAGATTTATCATACTATTGTGCATAAGAAGAAACGGTGGGGATTGGGTTTGCAGGTCGGGTATGGGTATCCATTGGGCTGGTATGTAGGTGTAGGTATTAACTGGAGCTTGTTTATGTGGTAATTAACTTGTGTTTTCATGTGTACATAGCAATATTTGGTTTAAAGATGTTAAGTATTTAAGGTTGGTAAGGCTAAATAACTGATAAATGCGTTATATTTGCAGATATATAAACTATGTATTCTATGGAAAGTTTATTAAAAAAAACAGAGGAAGGGCAAACTGTGGTTTTTACTCATTTTAACTCATCTGATACAATTGTTAAAGGGGTAAACATTAATGGGCAGACGGCTTTTTGTGGGGTATCTCAGAATGATGCTATTTTTGATAGATTAATGGGACAGAAATCTGAGAAAATATATAGAATGTTGATTCAAGCCGTAAATAACAGAACTGTAGAGCGCGATTATTTTAAGTTATATTGTGATTTACTAGAGGGGATTATTACTGATGAAGAATATGATGAAAAGATAGAAAACAATCCTGAAAAATATGTATTGTCTTCTGATGTAATACCAACAAAGGAAGAACTGTGTTTAGCTTTGGATCTGGTGAAGGAAATACATGGCGTAGAAAATTCGGAAGATTTAGCATCTCTTTTCTCATATAACTCAATTGGTGTTGATAAATTATTAATAGAGTAAATATGGCTACATTCCATAATATAGGTGATACTATTGAAGCAAAAACAGCACATTGTAATGCAAGGGCATGGGATCCGGTTGCTTTAAAGCGGCATCCCGTTACTCAAGAGATAATGTATCTATATCGGACTGATAAAAACAGTCATGCTACAGTAATTAGTTCTATAGATATACCTAGTGATCATAATATTGCTGCAGCAACATCACATTTTCATCGAGAAGTTGGAGATAAATTGACGGCAGATGCTTTAAGCGTATTTGTTTCTTGTAAGAGAGCAATCAGGTCTAAGGTGAAAGAGGGAGAAAGTCATCGTCATGGTGCCCAATTAATATCAATCCCTTATCATACTATTGCGACAATAAAGATGCCATTAGCAAATATGATGAAGAAATTGGGATTGAGTAATAATGAACCTAATAAAATTCTAGAATAATATGCAAATAGAAATTTTTACCGTATGTGATTTTGCTCAGAGTTATGGTGATAAGTTGATTGTGGCAGGAACTTTTAGTATTATTAAGGTTGAAAGTTTTCCTGCTGTACATCCGACATTATCAATAGTTGGGCGATTTGCATATGATGACACAGAATGTGGTGAAAAGGATTACAAACTAGAATTTAAGGATCCTAATGGTAATGATATTGTTCCACCTGCAAATTGGAAAGTATTGGTACAAGTTGAAAAGGGAAAGATAGGATATTCTAATTTAATATTTTCACTTACTCAGTTACAGTTCAATCTTCCAGGTATTTATAAAATTAGATTCCAAACTGATGGAATTGAGAGAGTTTTTAAACTTTTTATAGAATAATAATGAGTTTAAGGGGACTATCCATCTGATTGTGCCTAAAAAATCCCCGTAGCGGCTCAACTACGGGGATGGTGTCAATTTAAAACGCATTATGAAATGCGAATTGAGCCTAATTTCTTGCTTAAATCATTCAAAGCGTGGTTTAGCCTTTCTTTTTCTTCCTCTGTAAATTTGCTTGGCTTACCGTTAACAATACAGCCATTGATTTTGTTGTTTAACCATTGCTTAGACTTTCCAAAATAATTTTTTGCAATATAAGACAATGATATAAAACCGCTAATATCTGCAAGTTGTTGGCGAACTGTTAGTTCATTCTTTACTTGATCTAGCTCATTCCCTATTTCTTCGTAACATTGTAACACGAAATCAGCTATTATATTCCCGTCTTCCTCTGATGGGTAAAGTACGTTTATCTCATCTACTTTCCTCTGAAATTCTCCCATTTTATCTGGGTTATCAGATGTCATAATCTGTTTTAGAATCTCTAAATCTTTCTGCAAAGTATTCATATATTTTTGTTTTTTACTTCTCCCCCGAAGGGGAGAACTGTTACTACTTTTTCTTTTCCAGCTTTTTTAATGCTTCTTCAATCGTTACAATGTCTTTTTCTAGCTGTCTTTTACGGTCGAGAACTGCATTCATTTTGCTTTCACTAATTTGTCGACCGCTATTGAAGATGTATTCTAGCATTTTCATTTCTGCCTTTTTCTTCATTAGTAAGTCGAGAAAGAACTCTTTTTCATTCATAATGTATTCGTTTTAAATTGACTCTACAAAGATAATGTACTTTTGTATATTATACAAGCTTTTAAGTGATTATTTTTCTTTTATACCTTATTATATATTACATCATCATCATTTGCATTTGATTTCTCATTTCAATGTACGGCTTAAATACTTCTGGATCATTAACATAATCTATAACTCTACGAATTGCGGCATCGGCCTGGTACTGTTTTACTCGCACATAAGAATTGATCGTAATTCCAGTTTTGATTGAATGTCCGAGGCAGTATTCGATAATAGGGTAGGGGATACCGATTTCTGCTGCGAACTGGGCGAAGGTCTTACGTGCGGAATAGTAAGTTAGTGTTCCTTTATTGATATTCAATTCTTTTGCTAATGATTTGAGACACTTGTTGATGTAACATTGTAAATTTTTGGTAGCAAATTGATATTCGAAATCGAGGCGGCCGTTTGCCCCTATGTATTTATCTATAATGGTAGCGGCTTCAGGACAGATTCCTATTTTAATTCTTCGATTCTTTTTTTTATGTCCGCTACTTTTCTTACGTATGTACTCTATCTCTTCTTTTGAAAAGTCTATTTGTATAAGATCTGCATAATTCATCCCACCAAGATAGAAAGAGAGTAAGAATATGTCTTTAGCCAATGCCAATCTTTTGCTATGTGATACATCGGCTTTTATTATTTTTCTGACATCTTCTACTGGTATATCCAGTTCTCGCGGCTCTGGTGTTGGGATAGGAGTGTAGGCAAATGGATGTTTTTCACATCGTATTAATCCAAGTTTTATTGCCTCATTCACTCTTGCCTTGATATGGCACAATCTGATCTGTCGTCCACCATCAGTATGCCCATGTATCCTCATCCAACGGTCGAAGTGTTCAATAGTGATGTGGTTCATAATAACCATCGGTACGTCACCTTCTGCCGCTTCGAATACTTTCATGGTGTCTTCCATCATTTTGGCATAGCTTTCACGACCTTCTTCCCGCATTTCCTTGATACGTTGTCGCATGAATTCGTTGAAGGTACGGACATCCGGAATAGCCGTGTCTTGCTGAATAAGGATTGCCTTAATCTGTTTGGCTGAATAATATTCGTAGTTGTCTATGTATTGCAATCGCTCTTTATACTTCTTGAGTTCAAAAAGTAATCGCTTGTTCATCATTGTTGCATCAGGACGAGCAACGACTTTTCCTTCATACCACTGGCAGGCGTCATCCAGTAGGTATTCGGTTTTAATGTACTCTTTATCGTTCTTGACCGAGATACGGACAAAGATAGGGTACTTTCCAGCCTTGGTAGGCTTAGCGGATAAAATGGTTAATGCTAGTGTTGCCATAAGCTATAAGTTTTAAAGACACTGTTTTTCCACTGTTGGTGACTTGTGGGCGGGAAATCGTATCTTTTTTTTATAGCCAATAGGCTGAGGAAGGATAAAATAAAAAGTTGATTATAAGGTGTTTATAATCAACTTTTCAAAGAGCCGCTAGCCAGACTTGAACTGGCGACCTACGCGTTACGAATGCGTTGCTCTACCAACTGAGCTATAGCGGCAGTGACTTTTCATTTACGGGGTGCAAAATTACATCTTTCTTTGAAATTACGAAAAGAAAAAGGTTTTTTTTTGAAAAAATCTTTCTTAAAATGGTTTTCTATATTTGCTCTGTCATTTTTCCTTCTAAAATAATTGTTTTATCAATATAAAAAATACATCTTTGCAAATCTTACTGTCAACCTAAAATCTGACAATAAATATGAATTTGAAGATATATTATAAGAATCTTTCATCCCGTATTGCCTCCAAGTGGACTATATTGGCTATTGATATTTGTTTGATAATGATTTCCATGCTTTTAGCATGTATCCTTCAGCTCGGGGTATCTTCTATAATATATAAGATGTCATTGTATGTATGGATGATTTTTTTCTCTTTGTTTTGTAATCTGTGTTTCTTTTCTGTCTTTCATACATATGTTGGAGTTATTCGTTTTTCTTCGTTTGTGGATATCTATAGAGTGTTTATATCTCTTACATTGAGCTATGGAGTACTGGGGGTAGGAAATTTTTGCTGGTCAGCTTTTGGTTTGGGAGAAACATTACCCAGTGGAATAATTTTTATAGCATATATTCTTAACTTCATATTCATGGCATGTCTGCGCATTTTGGTGAAAATGTTACATGAGGTTTTGTCTTTTGATATTCGGCATTGTGTGAATGTGTTTATTTATGGCTTTCGTGGAACTGGAGTGAATATAGCAAAATCTATGCGTGTAAGTAGAAATAATCATTATCGTGTATGTGGTTTTATTTCTGATGAGCCGTGGATGATAGGCAAACACACCATGGGATGTAGGGTATATGCTAATGATAAGATGTTATTTGAACACTTAAAAAGGAAGAATGTACGTACGATTATTGCTTCACCTGATAAGTTGGTGGATTTGGAACAGTCTGGTATAGTAGCACAAATGTTAGCTCAGGATATTCATGTGATGACAGTGCCTCCCTTGAGCGATTGTTTGGATGATGGAATTATAAAAGATATCCATATAGAAGATTGGCTTCGTCGTGAACCAATTCAGGTTGATATCCGTAAAATAGCGGCTTATGTTGAGGGACATCGAATATTGATAACCGGTGCTGCTGGTACTGTAGGGCGGGAAATCGTTCGCCAGTTGGCGGCGCTAAATCCATATCAGTTGATATTGGTTGATCAGGCTGAATCTCCTTTGTACGATATTCAATTGGAATTGTCTGACCATTGGAAGAATCTCGAAGTACGGGTATTAGTAGCAGATGTTACAAATTATACTCGTATGGAGGCTATTTTCAGAGAGTGTATGCCGCAGTTAGTCTTTCATGCTGCAGCATATAAACACGTTGCCATGCTTGAAGATTATGCTTCTGAAGCTATACAGGTGAATATTTTAGGAACAAAGACTGTTGCGGATTTGTCTGTAAAATACAAAATTAAAAAATGTATGATAATTTCTACAGATCATGCTTTCTGTCCGGTGCATGCTATGGGGTATAGTAAATGTTTGGCTGAAATGTATGTACAGGGATTATCTCGCAAAGTAGTGCAGGAAAATAGTCTTACTAAATTATTTGTAGTTCGCTTCAGTGATGTATATCCTGATGCTCCTCGCAGTTTAATGACTGTATCGGAAGCTTGTCAGTTGATATTGGAAACGGGGAATTTGGGTGAGAATGGTGAAATCTATGTGTTTGAAGATGATGCAGTAGAAGATACACTGCCCACCAGCTATGAAAAAATAAGGAAAAGCAAAGGATATTTCATTGATTATACTATGATTTGCGAACAGATTAATACTTTAACGGAAAATAATTGCATGCAGGATTCAGCGGTAATAATTAACAAAATGAAAAAAATAATCTCATATTTTTCTGAGTCTTGTGCGGATGCCTGAACGGCTGAATGGAGTTTTTAATTCTTTTTCCGAAATTTCGATGTAAAATAAATGGGCGTTCTGAAATAATGTGCTACCTTTGTGCCCGATTTATATTTAACTGTAGGAATTTTAAAGATTAATCAAATATCTTATGCGTAGATTAATAGCACTATTCTTTTCAATCTTCATCCTTGTAGGGGGCGTTATGGCCCAGCAAATGTCGGATGATCAGGTGGTTCAATATGTGAAAGAAGCACAGAGAACTGGCAAATCGCAAAAGCAAATGACTACTGAGCTATTGCGTAGAGGAGTAACCAAAGAACAGGTTGCTCGTATACAAAAAAAATATGCCGAGCATAGTACTGCTGCAGATGGAGTAGAAAACAAACCCTCTCAACTTCGTGAACGTACTTCTTTAATGACAGACGGGAAAGCTATTAGAGGTACTTCTTATGAAGAAGCAGAATTAGAAGAACAGAAAGAAATAATTGATTTAAAACGTGATGCGAAAGCTACTCCTGAAGCACCAGGAAGCAATATTTTTGGTCATAGTTTATTTTCTAATAGAAACCTTTCTTTTGAGCCGAGTGCAAATCTGGCTACTCCGGTAAATTACCGTCTAGGCCCGGGTGATGAAGTTATTATAGATATCTGGGGAGCTTCAGAAAATACAATTCGTCAGACGATTTCTCCCGAAGGAACTATTTTAGTCCGTGGTTTAGGTCCCGTTCATCTTAGTGGTATGACTGTAAAAGAGGCGAACTCTTTTTTGCAACGTGAGTTTTCTAAAATCTATTCTGGAATTTCAGGTACTGAGCCCAACTCTGAGATAAAATTGACATTGGGTGACATTCGTACGATACAAATTAATATTATGGGTGAGGTTTCTGTACCGGGAACTTATACCTTATCTGCATTTTCCACTGTATTTCATGCTTTATATCGTGCTGGTGGTGTAAACCGTATCGGTAGTTTACGTAGTATTAAAGTGGTACGTGATGGTAAAACCTTTGCTGATCTGGATGTTTACGACTTTATAATGAAAGGTAAAATGAAGGATGATATACGCCTTCAAGAAGGTGACGTGATCATTGTAGATCCTTATCAGTCTCTGGTTGAGATTGTGGGTAAAGTCAAAAGACCGATGTTTTATGAGATGAAACCTACAGAGACTGTTGCTACCATATTAAATTATGCAGGTGGTTTTACTGGTGATGCTTATAAAAAAGCCATTCGTCTTGTGCGTAAGAGTGGACGTGAACATCAGGTCTTTAATGTAGATGAAATGGATTACTCTGTTTTCCGTTTGGATGATGGAGATATGATTACGATAGATGCTGTACTGGATCGTTTTGAAAATCGTGTAGAAGTTCGTGGTGCTGTTTATCGTGCCGGTTTATATCAACTAGACGGTACAGTAAATACGGTGAAACAATTAATAAAGAAAGCTGAAGGATTGCGTGGAGATGCTTTCCTAAATAGAGTAATTATAGATAGAGAGCATGAAGACCTGTCTCATGAAATCATTGCTATTGATTTAGGAGGACTATTAAATGGGACAATTGCTGATATTCCTTTGCAGAAAAATGATATTCTGTATATCCCAAGTATTACTGACCTGAAAGAAGAAGAAACGGTTGCAATTTATGGTGAAGTTGCTAATCCGGGTACTTTCCTTTTTTCTAAGAATATGACTATTGAAGATTTACTTGTTCAGGCAGGTGGTTTGTTGGAAGAAGCTGCTACAACAAGGGTTGAGGTAACTCGTCGTATTAAAGATCCTAAGAGCACTTCATTCAGTAGTGTTTTAGGTAAAACATTTACTTTTGATATAAAAGATGGTTTTATTGTTGGAGGAAATGCGGAGAACTTCTATTTAGAGCCCTTTGATGCTGTTTATATTCGTAGAAGTCCTGCTTATCGTAGGCAACAGAATGTGGTTGTTGCTGGTGAAGTACTTTTCTCTGGTAGCTATTCTTTATTGAAGAAGAATGAGCGCTTGTCTGACTTGGTTAGCAAGGCTGGTGGTGTAACTCCGGATGCTTATGTAAAAGGAGCTCGTTTAATCCGTAAATTGTCCGATGAGGAAAGACGTCGTCAGAATGACGCTATCCGTATGGCTCAGAATGGTGAGGGAAAGGACTCCATATCTATACAGAAATTAAATCTGTCAGAGACCTATACTGTAGGTATTGATCTGGAGAAAGCTTTAGCCAATCCAAAGTCTGATTTTGATTTGGTTTTGCGTGAGGGAGATGTACTGTATATTCCGGAATATGTGAATACTGTGAAAATCAGTGGTTCGGTCATGTATCCTAATACCGTAGTGTATCAGAAGGGAAAGAATCTGAAATTCTATATTAATCAGGCGGGTGGTTATGGCAATATGGCAAAGAAGAAGAAAGTTTATGTGGTTTACATGAATGGTACGGTATCTCGTCTGAAGGCAAGAAATGCCAGTGCTATAGAACCGGGATGTGAAATTATCGTTCCCAGCAAGGCTGAAAAGAAGCATATGGCGATGGCTGAAATTTTGGGTATTAGTAGTACAACTGCTACAATTGCAGCAATGGTAGCAACTATGGCTAACGCTTTTAAGTAATTTGGATTATGGGTGAAGAAAAAAAACTGAATACACTTCCTCAACAACCAGAGGAACAGGAAATAGACTTGATTGAACTTGCCAAGAAAGTTTGGGCAGAGCGAAAATTGGTTTTTAAAGCGTGTGGATATGCTGCGTTAATAGGACTGGTTGTTGCATTTAGCATTCCCAGAGAATATTCCACTAGCGTAACGTTAGCACCAGAAAGCACTGGGAAAACTTCAGGAGGTAGCATGGGAGCGTTGGCTGCTATGGCTGGAATCAATATGGGCTCTTCTGTTGGAGAAGATGCTCTTTATCCGGATCTTTATCCGGATATCGTAAGTTCTACTCCGTTTCTGACTGAGTTGTTTGATGTAAAGGTCAAAGATGATAAAGAAAAGGTAGATACTACACTGTATGTTTACTTGGACGAACATCAGCGTGCTCCTTGGTGGGGTGCTATTATTTCTGCTCCTTTTAAAGTTTTGGGTTGGACCATCTCTTTATTTAAGGATGATGAAGTAGAAGGAACTGGCACACTGGATCCTTTTAGATTAACAAAAGATGAAGCAGACATTGCCGAAGCGCTAAGTAAACGTATTGCTGTCTCTGTTGATAAGAAGACAGGTGTTACTACCTTGACGGTAACAATGCAGGATCCTTTAATTTCTGCTTCATTAACCGATACAGTAATGCACCGCCTTCAGAATTATATAACTGAATATCGAACTAATAAAGCTCGTCATGATTTGGCTTTTACCGAGAAATTATATACAGAAGCAAAAGCTAATTATACGGATGCCCAAAGTAAGTATGCATCTTTTGTAGATGCCAATCAAAATATTATTTTGTTAAGTTATCGTGCTGAGCAGGAGCGTTTGCAAAATGAGATGAGTTTAGCATATAATGTATATACTCAAGTTGCCCAACAGTTACAGATGGCAAAAGCTAAAGTACAAGAAATTACTCCGGTATATACTGTTGTTCAGCCAGCGACGGTTCCTTTGCGTCCGTCTAAGCCTAGCAAGCCCATGATTCTGATAGGTTTCGTATTTTTGGCTGGTGTTGGTAGTGTTGGATGGATATTGTTTATAAAGGATTTATTAAAAGGATGGAAAAAGCAAACAACGATATGATGATGGATGAAAATTCGCGTAGCTGGTATGTATTGTACACAGCGCCAAGATTGGAACGTAAATTGATGCAACACCTTACTGTTGCCGGATATAAGACTTATTGTCCTATGCAAACAATTTATGTGAACTGGAATGGAAAGACAAAGGAAATTATTGTTCCTTTTTTCTCCGGTTGTGTTTTTGTAGAGGGAGATCTTAAGGATATGACTCCTGTTGTAGCTTCTCAAAAAGCGGCATTTTTAGTGAATGCTGATGGTAAAGAGCTTACTATAGTATCTGATAAGGCAAACCTTCCAGGAAAGTTTGCCCAATTATTGAAGTAATGATGAAGTTGATTTCAGAAGAACTGTTGGATAGTGTGTCCCATGAAGCACGAGAGAGTTCTCGTTTGCGTATGAATTATAATTTTCATGAATCATTGGACTCACCTATTCATCGCTTGCTTAACGCATTAGAGCCGGGAACGTATCTTCCTCCTCATCGTCACACTGATAAAGAGGAGACTTATGTAGTATTACGTGGAAGTCTGTTGACTTTCTTTTATGATGATTTAGGTAATGTAATAGAAAAAGTTAACCTAAATCCGTCGGCTGGAGTCTATGGGGTGGAGATTCCTTCCGGTACTTGGCATAGTATTATTGCTTTAGAGCCAGGCACTGTGATTTTTGAAATCAAAAGTGGCCCTTATAAACCACTTCCTCCCGAAGATATTGCGCCATGGGCGCCTGCACCCTCCGACTTGGAAGGTGCGGCTGTGTTTATGAAACGAATGTTGGAGGTTTAATTAGCACCTTCAAACATTCGGCTTCGTGCCAGCATGCATGCACCTACAATGCCGGCCTTATCTTTTAACTTGGATGTCGTGATAACTGAGTCTTTATTCACGAGGTTTAAGGAGTATTTTCGTACCGCTGTTTTTATAGGTTGCGTAATGTAGTCTCCGGTTAGAGATAATGTTCCTCCGATTATTACTAACTCGGGATTAAAGATATTTATAAGACCGGCAATTTGTTTACCTAATTTTTGCCCGATTTCTTCGACAATTTCAATGCATAGCACATCTTCCTTGTTTACTGCTGCTATAATCTCATCTAATGTTAATGGGTTTTCCATATTAATCCGTTCGGATAAAATAGAATTTTCTCCTTTCTTTATTCGTTCCAGCAGAGTACGGTGTAATGCTGAGCCGGAAGCTTCTGTTTCCAGACAACCTTTCTTTCCACAGTGGCAGATGATTTCATTATCAAATGTGCTGATATGCCCAAATTCTCCTGAGAATCCTGATTTTCCTTTGTAGATTTTTCCATCTATAATGATTCCGATTCCTAATCCCCAGCTGACATTTACGAAAATAATATCTTTTTCTCCTTTAACGCATCCTTGCATGTATTCTCCATAGGTCATTGCTCGTGTATCATTGTCGATTGTGACAGTATATCCTAGTCTTTCACTTAATACATCTGCAAGAGGACGTTCTTCAAAATTAAACTGGCTGAAACTATATCCGGATTCTGGGTTTACCCGACCTGATACATTGACATTGATATTAAGAATCTTTTCAGTGTCAATTGAAAGTTTCTTGATGAAATTGAGAATAAGGCTACAAAGCTCGTTCATTCCTTCCAAAGAGTTCTCAAAATTATAAGGAATGTCCATTTTGAGATCTACCATATCTCCTTTGAAATTGATTAATCCGATATTGATGGAGAATTTTTTTATATCTACTCCAATAAAGTAACCGGATTGAGGATTCAAGCCGTATAGATGCGGGTGGCGTCCTCCGCTTGTTTCCAGTTTCCCATAATCATTTATATAACCTTCATCGAACATTTCACCTATTAATTTAGTGACAGTAGGGATACTCAGATCTAACTCCTTAGAGAGATCAGGAATTGTAGAACTACCATTATATATATAATAGGTGATAATCCTTTTTTTTATAAGGGCATTTTTAGACCCCATTTCTATTTCTTTTAGGAATTGCTGATACATACTCTTTGTTAATTTCATTATTGTCAACAAAGATACTTAATAATTTTATTAACATCAACCTTTCTATGTGAAAAAGAATATTATTTCTTCTTTTTATTTAGTTGATAATTGCTGAACTCTCCTTTTTCTTATTCCTTTTTTATCTTTAGTTTGCGTTTCTTTTCTTTTACCTCGCTATTATTAATTAATAATATGGCTATATATAATTAAATGTATCGAATAATAAGAATTTAATAATAAAATAATTTAT
>OGRI01002352.1_pt1 | contig 13794 bp, 13 predicted proteins | sample 1553391 | NCBI WGS metagenome assembly OGRI01 (sample SAMEA2580052, study PRJEB22360) | human gut metagenome | reverse complement strand
AATCCATGAAATACTTTCTAACGCCTGATTCTTTTCTATCCCACTCCTCCTCCTTGGAAGTTTACACAAAGTAAGGGATGGTCTCCTGTTTATCCTTAATGTCCTCATTCATAACAAGTAACATCACAATTCTATTTCTTAATCAAGCGTTTGATAGCACTTTGAACCAAATTCTTTTCATAACTATTAAATGAAAATTTCCACATTATGCATACAAATATCATACAGTAAATTCCTATTTTAATTATTAGATTCAACCATCCGCTTCCGAGAGTTACTTGGTTTATTGCGCATCCAATAAGTGTTGAAAAAACGCACGGAATGGTCATTTGCCCTATCTGTTTCCAAAACTTATTTATTTCTAAATGAATACACTTAGCATAATATATATTTAACAAAACACTCACTACAACAAATGTTGAACCAGTTGAAAGTGCACATCCTATCCCACCCTTTGCATGGGCTGCAAAAGTTGAAAAAAATATATTCACCAAAGCCGCAAGTAAAAAAGATACTGAACGAAACGCCATCTTATTTTCCGCTTGTAAAATTGTTATTCCTATATTTTGGATCAAATCAATTGTAAATGGTACTAGCAAACACAAAGTAATAAAATACACATTTTGAAAATTCTTCCCAGCCCAAAGCCCAATAAACTGCTTTCCAAAGAGAATAAATCCGCTTAGTATGCATGAGAGTAAAATATACTGTATTCTACCAATTTTAATAAATAATTCAGATAATTCGCTTTGAGAATTTTCTCTCGCTGTAATTGCTGTTACCCGTGGAAGAAACACGCTTGTTATTACTGTCGATACCGACATATATGCATTAAATATTGTCATTGCAATCCCATAAATTGCTACTTCTACCGTAGATGCTACAACTCCAAGAATAACTTTATTAGTGTTCCAAAATAATTGATCCATCATTGCATTTAAAAAAACAAACGCAGAAAATCCTAGCATTTCTTTAAAAAGCAATCGATCAAAATGATACAATTTAATTTGAACCCCAATTTTCTTGAAACAATAAAGAACTTTAATGCCAATTAGCACAGCATTAAATACCATTTGAATAATAACAAAGCTCAAAGCATAAGGATACTCCATCAACATCAAAATAACTGCAACTGGCATCAAAACCGCTTGAAGAATCGTCGCTCCCTTTAAAAAAATAAATCTCTCGTGAGAAATAATCACAGCATCAAATATTTTCGAGGGAATTGTAATTGCTACGTTAAGTAGTTGCACAAGAAATATTTTTCTCGCACTATTTAATTCTCCTAATGTGAGTGTGTTCTGAAAAATACTATTAAGGTTAAAATAAAGAACAATCCCCACTACGATAATCAGTGATGTCAAAATCCCGTAAATTATTGCAGAAATTGCTAAAGAATTCTCCGCGCTCTTCTCATCCTCTAAAGATCTATAACGCGAATAATATCTTATTATCGTTGAAGACATTCCAAAATCCATAATCGAGAGATAAGCTGTTAATGACCCCATCAGCTGATACAAGCCATATTCTTTTTCTCCCATAAATTGTAACAGTAAAGGTACATATGCAAAACCAATCAGTGCATTAATTGCCAAAGCTATATATGATATAATAACACCTATTTTTCTCTGATTCATATTAATTCCTCATTTTTCTTACCCTGTCGATAATATCTCGCATATGTCCAAATAGCACGAGCATCATTTGTGGTATTCCCAAATCAGATGCTAAGACACTCGTACTTATGTCAAGTCGCTTACCAACCTGATAATACATCCCAATTATTGCCATTTTTCTCTTTAATGAATTACTATGTAAACTAAAATCTGATTTTAATGCCAACAGATGCCCTCTAGGGTTGCGCATGAATAATCCCATATTATCTGCTGTTAATCCATCGTCACGATACTCACCTATATAAATAATCTGATCATACCATCGGAGTTTATAACCTGCACGGCTAATTGCATTCCACACGACAGATTCTGTGACAAAATTTTCATTTTCAAATTCTGGAAAAGGAAATCGCCTCAAAATTTCGGTATAATAAGCCTCTGCTTTATCTGATCTTAGTCCATACTTTTCTCTTTCCTCATTTTTACAGTCTACATACTCTGCTCCATGTCCAGAACCTATCATTTTGCTTTTAGAGTATCCCCTCGCCCCCGCAACACCTGCAAAATGTGATTTGTCTGGCAAAGACGATTCCCAATTCAGAATTTTCTCAATCGCATTATTAGTCAAATAATCATCGCTGTCAACAATAAAAAACAGCTTACCCTTCGCAAGCTTTACTCCACGATTAATAGCGCGATGCTTTCCACCATTTTTCACTTTAACATAATTAATGCGAAAAAAATTATTTTCGTTTATCCAGCATTTAAATAATTCTTCTGTGTTATCCGAAGAACCATCATCTACAACCACCCACTCAAACTCGGTAGATGTTTGCAGCTTTAAGGAATCATATAATCTTCCAATAATATACCCACGGTTAAAAGTAGGAGTAAATACAGTAACTTTGATATTGCTCAATTTAGAAATCTCCTTGTATTGTAGAGTAGTAGTTTTTATTGTCCCTCTCCAAGGACATATGCTACACGGTATAGGATGCTGTGGATCGGTTACATCCTCCTACCACAAGATGGGTTATGTGTAACAAGGCTACAAGAGTGAAGCGTCCTGTGGAACCAGCATCAAATAAACATATCGGAGGTATCATCATGATTTGCGTGAGTATTGATGTCGCTAAGGACAAGCACGATTGCTTCATCCTCCGCTCGGAAGGCGAAGTTTTGGCAGGCGTGTTCACCATCCAAAACAATGCGGACACTACAGCTACAATATTCTTAACTTTCCGCTAGACAAAGGTCTGCCTACCTATATCATCAACCCAGTACACATCAATCTGTATTGGAAAAGCCTAAACCTTTTCAAAATCAAGGCTAACCGTGTCGATGCGCGCACCATTACAACTCTCTTATGGCTGATGTAAACCTCAAGTCCTACACAGACACAGTATATCACCACGAAGATCTAAAATCACTCATAAGATACCGATTTAACAAAATTTGTGAACGAGCAAAGCTGAAAAGTTCCATTGCTAGCCCAATCTGTATTCTCTTTCCGAAACTGAAAAAGTTGGTTCCTACTCTCCATATGACATCTGTTTATACACTTTTCAGCGAATTTTCTAGGGCTAAGCATGTCGCACCCATACATTTGATCCATCTGACGAACTTGCTACATGAAGCATTCAAAGGTCGTAACGATTGGAAAAAAGTCATCGAAATCCAAGATGTTGCTAAGAAATCCATTGGTTCTGCTATGCCAGCAAAGTCTCTGAAACCGAAACACACCATTCATCATATCAGTAAGTTAGATAAACAGAGATTGAAATAAATTGAAGCGGAGAGCGCCACTATAACGGAAACGCTCCATCTTCTATTACGACCATTTCGGGTATCGTCAGCCGTGTGGGTGCCATGATTCTGGCTAAAATCGGAGATTTCTCCAATTTCGATTCTACTGATAAATTCTTACTTACGTTGAGCTCTCACCATATACCTAACCAATCGGGGCAGCTTACCAGCAGCTATTACCTACATGGAGAAGTGAGGTGAGGGAAAGCACTACAAAGTTGCTATTTCTCATGTCGTTAAGAAGCTTGTGTGCTTTATCTACACAATAGAGCGAATCAGGCAGCAATAGTCCACTTGCCGTCTAATCTCTGCCATACCTTTCCCAGAGCGTCGCATACGGCGCTCTATTTCCTATACCCGTTTTTGCTTCATCATCGCTAAATTGAGTCTTAACTTTTTCAATTAGTCTTTCCATCAACTAATTCACAGATTTGATTAAGTACCTCGTCCAAGTTGAAAAAGTCACGTCTTTCAATTGACTTTTTTTGTAAATCAGGAAGAATTTCTGGATTCTCAATAACTTGCTTCATTCCCTTGTATATACCATCCGTACTATTCGTCATAAGTATTCCGAATTTTCCACCATTCAAAATCTCAGTTGGTCCTGTACAATCAGTAGACATAACTGGCACGCCTAATGCAATAGCTTCCGCAACCGTCAAAGAAAATCCTTCTGCTCTTGAAGAACAAATATATACATCTGCCTTTTTCATATAGTATTCAACATTTGAAGAAAAGCCTAAGAAACGTACAACATCTTCAATATCCAAATTCTTGGCCATAGAACGAAGGTTCTTTTCTTCTGGACCAGTGCCGAATATACACACTTCAAAGATTTTTCCTTCTTGTTTCAATATCTTCACGGCATTCAAAAGTCGATCGAACCCTTTCTGTTGAACCAATCGACCCACCGCACAAAAAGTAAAGCAACGTTTCACCCATTCCTTGTCCCCTGGAAGTTTTGCCTTTTCGTTTATTGCTACAATATTGATAGGGTTATAAACAACCTTTGTTTTTACATTTCCAGATACAACTTGCTTTAGCGATTCTTCTGCTTGTTTTGAAACACAACAAACTGTGTCAAAGACACTATAAGCACTGAATAACGTTCTCTTAGACGGATAAAACGCAGAAATACTATCCGGAAAAGCCGCTAAATCAATATGTACCCATGCTACTCGCCGTACACTTGAGTTTCCACCAGAAATGATCTTAGTTGTTGCACCTTCCAAAAAGGCAATTTCACAATCATAGTTACCTGATATCAACCATTTATACAATAAATTAGACGGCGTATATTTCATAACCCGTTGCATAATACGCCGAAAGTTTTTCCCGGATTCTTTAAAGCAATATCTATATTTTATCTGTTCATTTAGTTTCTCTCTATATATTCCTTCATCAAAAAGCGTCTGAACTGTAATATCATATCTTTCGACCAGACTATTAACAATCGTTACCAATACTTTTTCCGCACCACCTCCACCAAGCGTATCGATCAAGAATAGTAATTTTCTCATCTATATTTTCTCCCATCACAACAAGTATTGTTTAATTTTTATTTAGCATTCATCCGAATTGTTTTTTAATCGTGTGTATAGGCTCCAATAAGTAAAATAATCAGTCAGACTTCGCCTTTTAAGGCTCAACCATGAATTGTAAAATTTCTATGCTATTGAGTTTCTTTGTTTATATGGTTCATTAATGCAAGTAAATACCCACACTGTATCCAAAACAATGGCACGACAAAGAGACAATTAAAGCCTATAAGATTACTATCAAATAAGTTCTCCGCCAATACGCCTATAATGCTACACAACAACACACAAATAACTTTTGACATAGCTTTGCTGCTCTGCGTTCTAAAAAAGCACTTAAATACCTTTATAATCAGATAGATAAAAAAAGATACCAAGCACAGCAATGCACATATCCCATTTTCAACCAGAACTTGGAGATAGATATTATGCATATTTGACGCAATTCCTGGGCTATTACTAACCAATTCGGTAGACAAAAAAGGTAAAACTCTTTGTTGAACATTTTCAGTTCCTACTCCTGAAAGTATATTTTTCCTAGCAACAGCTAAGCCCGCACGCCAGATTTCAAAGCGGCCATTGGACATATCGGATGTTTTATACTCCCTATCGATATCAACTGCACTGATATGCGGTTCGTTTATAGACGTTATATTCTCCTGATTTTGCTGGTTATTTTCGATATTATTGTTTGAACTCTCAATTTCATTAATATCATTTGTTTCCGTATCATCTATGTTTTCTAATTTATACTTTAAAACATTATATGTAGATGGAAGCCAAGCCATCGTCTCTCTGACCAATTGGGTCGCCCCATAAAACATAAAAAAAGCTGAGATAGATATAATAAAAGACAAACCTGTTGATACGATCTTACAGAACGAAAAGCGCTTTAGTAAAAATACAAATATATATACCATAATTGTTGCGCCCATGCAAACCATCGCAGAGCGTGAATTTGTTAATGAAAATACTATAACCTGCAATACAATATTAATATAAACCAGCACACTAAACACTATATCTTTTCCGAGCAAATATAAAATAAGTACCGAATATGTCACTGAAAAACAAGCAAGAAGTGCAGACGAATTGGGATTTCCAATTATTCCATACAATCTTCCCTCTACAAATCCAAGTATATATTCCGTTCCATTTGCTTCAATAGCTCCTTGATAACCCGTCACATAAATCACAAACGTACTCAATGTAATCAAAAAACTAACTATTATCACTAAACAGCTAATAGCTTTTAATTCTCTGAAAATCTCACTTATATTTTTACTCTTATCAATTACTAATGGAACACATGCAGTAATTATCAAATACGCAACATCTACAGCATTCCGAATGAATTGATCTTGAAAATTAACAACTGAGCTTAACGTGGCAAAAAATACAAATAAACCGATTAATATATATTCTATTCTAATTGCATTTTGAAAACTAGTATTTTGATGTTTCTTAATTATATTACACACAACTATTATTAATCCCCATATTAATGCTACCTTAAGTACACCAGTAGTATATGAAGTAGTAACAGGCAACACATAGCAAAAGGTCATAATAATTAAAACACATTTATATATAAACGTATCTATTACAAGTTTTTTGATCAAATTATTCGATTTTATCATACTTTAAGGCTCCGCATATAATCAAGTGTTTAAATTGAAAATTCGAGTTTTTTCATTTCCAATATCTCAATGAATAATCTATATGGTTTACAAGTCTCTTAATACTGTTGGTATCTTCTTTGAAGCATAGTCCACGCCTTTCGTCATCATATCATAAAAAGCCCGACATATCAAGATATATACTGCAACTGTCACAAGTGCCTATACCTTTCTCAACGGGTTCATCATTCTATGAAATGTCCTTTTATTTTCCCAGTATACATTTTACATTATTATAGAAAGCCATTCTATTTTTTATATCTTAGAAAGTTCAAGATAACGCTTTTGAAGTTCTTGAGACACTTTTTGAACATCAAATCCTTTTTTACTAACCTTTTGGGCATATTTCCCTCGAACATCCCCATTCCGATTATCCGTACTAAACTTGGCAATTTTCTCAGCCCATAATTTTGGGTCCATGTTTAACGATTCATAGCTGATTAAATCCGTAATTTTTGTTTCTTTGGTAATCGTATCCGACACCACACATGGTAATCCCGCACACTGCGCCTCTATTAGCGAAACAGGAAAGCCCTCGTAAAAAGAAGGCATTATCATCACATCAAATGCTGAAAGCATTTGAAAAATATTATCCACATTTCCTGTAAAAGTTATCGCACTCTCTATTCTTTTTTCTACTGCAATACTATGAATTTTTTCCATATCAGCTCCTGCACCGCATAAAACTAATTTTGCATCTGGCAAAATTTCTAAAAGCTGTTGAAAAACCAACAAAGTAAATTCTTGATTTTTAGGATACATAAAATTCCCTACTTGAGCCAGAACAAATCCCTCTAATCCGTATTTTTGACGTATTTGTAACCGATCGTCTCTTGAATATGAAAATTTATTTATATCAATCGCGTTATATACATATTCAACCTCAGAAACATCGCCATTAAATAAATATTCAGCTGACTTTTTGCTGCAAGCAAACTTAATACTCGCATATTTTGTTGTTCTCTTAACTGCAAAAGGATACACTAGTTTTCCAAGCTTAGACGGTGGCATAGAAGTACTATGTGCATGAGCAATTCTCACAGTCGCACCAGCTTGTTTTGCAGCTCTTAGCGCAAACATCGACATTGCATCTTGATGTACTTCGACTATCTTGTAATCATGCTTTTTAATAACTTCTCGTATGTCCTTTAAATTTCCAAAAAAGCTCTCGCTTTTAGTTCGAACATGGAAAATTTTTCCTCCCATTTTTGTTATAATTGATTCATACTCACCCACTTGACTACCGTGAACGATAAAATCAAATTGAACTTTTTCCCTATCAATATGGCGATAGAAATTCATCAACATCGTCTCTACCCCACCACGCCGCAAAACACTAACAATGTGAAGCACTCTTACCACTTTAACCACTCTCCAAACATATTTCTAAATTCTTATTTTATACACTTAATCCTCTAATGCGCTCTGGCAATATATTCATAATAGTTTGTACGCATAATCCAAAAGTATAGAGCGCCCAAACGGGCAACATTTTCACCATTAATCTCAGAACTTTATATATCCCTGACAGATTCTTATCCGACTCTCTTAAATATTCCGCTTTCATATTTTTGAGAATTTTCATTTTCTTGCAATACGAATATGGGCACATCTTTTTTTGGAGATTAAATATTTCCGCATAAAAAATCTTAATACGCAACGTACCCTCAAATGGATTTACCAATCCATTTCTTGCAAAAGTATTATTCATTTTTTCGAGTGACAGCATTCTATGCAAATGCATATTTTCTCTATACATTGTTGTTGCCACACTGTTAAAAGCCAAATATTTATATACAGATTTATTCAAATACGCTACAGAGTTTGCACATAATAAATATTCTAAATTAAAATTAAAATCTTCACCTAACGGAAGCTTTTCATCAAATTTAATATGATGTTTTCGCAGTATATCCAACTTATACACTTTTGCGTATACACAATTCAAATTATTAGAAAGAATGCTACTCAGGTTGTTTCGAATTTCATCACCAAAGAACACTACGCTTCCTGGTAAACTTTTTACAGTTTTATCTTTATAAACTTTTGTGTAACCTGCTATCAAATAATCTACTTTCTGTTTTTCGAGTGCTTCAACAGCTAACTGCACCATCTCTGGTGGACAGCCATCATCAGCGTCAGCAAACATTAAATATTCTCCATTTGCTTCTTGAATTCCCCTGTTTCGTGCACTACTTACACCTCCGTTTTCTTTTTTTATGAAACGAATGTTTTTTTCATTAAAAGACCGTACAATCGCAGCCGTATTATCTGTCGATCCATCGTCGACAACAATAATCTCCATATTTAAAAAATTCTGTCTTAATAAATCTTCTATCACTGAACTAATTGTATTTTCAGCATTATAAGCCGGAATAATAACCGATACTTTCAAACAAAATTTCCCCTTCTTTTCTCTTTTTAAAGTACAATTGAGAATTTTATTCACAATAAATTTTTCTCATACAATCTTCTACTTTTTCTCTCGAAAATCCCTCTACTTTTTTGCGATTATACTTTCCCATTTCCGTTAAATCTCTATTTAGCAAGTCTTTTATAGCACGCATACAAGAATCCGAATTTTCCGGATCAAAAAGTGCCCCACCTTTTTCATCGATAAGATCTGTATTTCCTCGAATTTTAGAACACGCAACAGCTTTACCGCAAGCCATTGCTTCCATCAAAGCTACAGACAATCCTTCGCGCTTAGAAGGGAATACAAAAAGATCGCAAGATTTCACGATACTAGGTACATTATCGCAGTATCCAAGCAAGTGAAGTTGCCGTTTTAGCTTCAAATTTTCAGCCAGAACTTCTAATTTATCTTTATTGGGGCCTTGGCCACAAATTACATAATGTATATTTGAAGAAAGATGTGACATAGCTTCTATCACTACAACGTGATTTTTATTATCGTTTAATTCTCCAACTGAAAGCAAAATAATATCACCTTTGGAAATATGCAAATCTTTTCGAAGCTCATCTTTTATTTCAGGCATAGCAGTAATACATTTTAAATCTATTCCTATACCTGGTACATACTCGATTTTTCCATTTTTTTTCAAATGAAATTTTTGCTTTGCTAAGGCGTAATCTTCCTTGTTAATAGTAATAAGGGTATCTGTAAACCTACCGCAAAATCGCTCCATAGGATAAAACAAAATCCAATTTTTCCGAGGCGCTCCTTTGTAAAAATGGAAACCATGGGCCGTATACACCATTTTTGTATTCTTATAGCTATGGCTACAACGATTTGCCAATCGACAGACCATTCCGCCAATAGGAGAATGGCAGTGGATCAAATCATAGTTTTCAGAATTCAGAAGCTTTCGTGTCATAGTAAAAGATTGTATAATCCCTCTTAAATCTGTAATTCTCCGAGGAATCGGAATGTGACATACTCTACATCCCATTTTTTGAAGCTGCATTTCCATCGCCTGAACTTTTTCAGCGGAAATTGTACTTCCTTCTTTCATATTGCAAGCTACATCAACCTGATAACCACTATCTATCAAAAGACGAATATTATCCATATTAAACTGTTGAATCATAGATGCAACCGAAGCATATATAAGTGCTCGCTTCATATTCTCTTCTCCGTAATCCAAATAGAATCCTCTAAATTTGTTAAGCAATACTTCTCTTTATATGTGCTAATCTCGTGATCATAGCACAAACTGCCAAACGCTTTATTCACCAAACCCGTAACATGACTTAAAAGCTTTAGCACCCAAGTAAATCCTGGGATGATCGCTATTGTTTTTTGGTGAGCCTGAGCAATCAACTTTACTAACTCTGTTGTGTTGGAATATTCTTTGTTTTGCGGCCAAAAAATACCTTGTTCTTCATTTTTCACCATCAAACGTACAAACTCCATCAAATTCCCGATATAGAGCATTGAGCGTTCATTATTTACCTTTGGAAACACTGGCAATTTTAACGCAAGTTTGGCAAGAATGGGATAATTTCCTTTGCTTCCGGGGCCATAAATCATAGGAGGACGAAGAATCACAACTCTAAAATTCTCATCATTTAAAACCCAAATTCCTTTTTCCGCTTGTACTTTGCTATCGCCATAGCTGTTAGCCGGCGATACCGGCGTTTCCCTTGTAATGACTTTCTTCTTGGCAATAGGCGCACTCTCACCATAAACAATGGCGGAACTCATAAATATAAACTGTTTCACTCCCTCGAGCTTAGCCTTCTTAGCGACTTCTACAGTAAGATCTGTATTCACGGCATAATACAATTTTGATTTTTCTACGCTAATTCTTCCATTATCGGAATGAGCAATTCCCGCTACATGATAGATACAGTCATATCCATTAAAGTTTTTTTCTCTCCATGAACCATCTATCATATCAAGCGTATCGATCTGATACTCATCCAACCACTGTGACATATACTTTTCAAAAGAGGTTCCAATATAGCTGTTCGCCCCTGTTATGAGAATTTTTTTCATGAATCCTTCTTTTTCTCCTTTTCAAGCGTACCTGTACCACCCTCTACCACGCCATCATGCCTTAAAACAGATGTAACCGTGCCGAAGAAACACTTACAATCGAACAGGAAGCTCATTTTCCTTACGTATTCCCCATCAAACTTGGCCTTCACCGGAATTTCTAATTCATCTCTTCCGTTAATTTGTGCCCAACCTGTCAGTCCCGGTCGAATATCATTTGCGTGATATTTATCGCGTTCGGCAATAAGATCTCCTTGATTCCACAAAGCCGGCCTGGGACCTATAACTGACATTTTTCCTGAAAAAATATTAAAGAGCTGGGGCAATTCATCTAAACTTGTCTTACGAATAAATCGACCAGTTTTAGTAATAAAACGGTCTGGATCATTTAACAAATGAGTAGGCAAATCTTTTGGTGTATCTGTACGCATAGAACGAAATTTATAAATTTCAAAAAATTCTTTATTTTTTCCAAATCGCTTTTGTTTAAAAATAACAGGCCCTGGTGACTCCAATTTTATAGCCAAAGCTACTATTCCTAATATTGGAGATAATATCAAAATCCCACATCCAGACAGCAATACATCTAGCACTCGTTTTATCGGCATATATCTTTGTGCAGTAGGAGACACAAAATTTTCAATTTGAGCAAGCATCTCAAAACCTCTTCATTAGTTTTTGTGTGTAATCACCAGAGAGAACGTACTAACGTATCTTTCCAGTGAACGGACAATCAAGAAAATCCGAGGATGAGGATAAAATTAGCATCAGATGGTATACATCCGTGCCATTTACAGAAATTCGGGTACGCCAGTGGACACGTCTTTGGTGTGGCCATTGTTTTCCCCAACTTTCTGCGGCAGCAAACCTCTCATATCCAGCAGGTTCATCCGACTGGCGGAGGCCTCAATTCCTTCGGTCTGCCTATCCACAAATGGGTGCCGCTGCTGCTCCGTTACGAGGTCTTGCCTCAAGGTAAATATCTAACGCGGCTAACCGGCTCAGATTTCTTAATTCAGTGCATTCCTGCTATCCGGCATCTTTGTAGACGGACGCCTTCCCGGATAGTGGCTTTGGAAGTGTCAGGCAGCCTTTGCCGGTTCCGGGCGGGTTATATCTGCACGGAACCGTGTGCTGTTGTAATCCATTCCGCGCGTCAGCAGCGCATAGAAAATACGGATTACTTTGCAGCTCACTGCAATCATTGCCTGCATTCCCTTTAACAGGTTGTCCTTGCGGGTTGTGTAACAGGTGTACACTTCCCGGAAGTCCTCGTTGCTTCGGATCAACGGCAGAACCACTTGAAACAGCAGTCTGCGCAGTTTCCGGCGGCCTCGCTTACTAATAGACGAACGACCTTTGTGCTTGCCGGAGCTGTTTTCCTTTGGCTCCAGACCGGCAAGTTTCTGAATCTGCTTCGGAGATGTAAAACGTCCAATATCTCCGACTTCTGCCAAGAATCCGGCAACAGTAATAATTCCAACACCTTTGACTGCAAGCAGCTTTTCCACATTCGGCACCTTCAAAGTTTCTTCCTGCAGTGCGGCAGTAATGCGGTCGAGTTGCTCCTTCTTCTCGGAGTAGTCTTCCAGCAGAAGCTGTAGATCCAGCCGCGCACAGTTGCCTCCGGCCAATCCAATGCTGCGCTTTGCTGCCGCAACCAGGGTCAATGCCCTCTTTTTACCGACAGCGCGCAACTTTTTCTCTCGCCAGAGTGTAACGATTCCATCTACGCCGAGTTCTACCACATCTTTTGGCAGCGGTACTTTCTTCAGCACCGCCAGACCACTCACCGAGTCAAATACTTTGTATACTTCCAGATACTCCGGAAAGTAGATTTTCAGCCAGCGTTGAATCCGGCTCGATGTCGCATTCAACGCCTTTACGATTTGGTCTCTGACAGATATAGCCTCTCTCAATTCCGCATAGATGCCTTCCGGAATATGCGGAAACGAGTATCTGCCCTCTGTCACAAGCTTTGCAATTGTCTTGGGATCCTTTTGGTCTGTCTTGCGTGGGCTGTTGTCATCCATCTCCTTGCTCTGCTTTACATGGTAAGGATTTACGAATGCCAGTTTCATCCCACGTTCTTTGACGTACTTTGCAAATGTGAACCAGTAATACCCCGTAGGCTCACAGCCAATGAGAATGGCCATCTTAGCAGATTTTTCGGACACATTTTGTACCCATTCTTCAAAGGCTACATACCCATCCAGATCATTGCTGAAGCGAAATACTTTGCGCGTAAGTTCAATTTCTCGCCAGTCGAACGCTCTCGCGTAATGCCACTGGTTGCCAATATCCACCCCCAAAACCAAAGTTGCCTCTGTCACTTGCATTATCTTGCGATTTTGAGTATAATTCATTTGAAGCCTCCGGTTCGCTGTGGTTATTTTCATCTGCTAAGATGTAACCTTAGCTTACCGCGAGGTTCTTTTTATTTCAATTCGCAATTTTTACGGATTACAGGAATGCTCCGTATTTTTTAAAATTGACGGTTATACAACCCACGCTTAAAACACTCAAAAAATCCCCAATTATTATGAATTCATTATACCACAGCACCTTTATACTTGCAAGTCTACGCAACAAATAGATATCTGCAAAATCTGCGTTGTAAATAGATATGACCCACAAAGAGATAAAAAGAGTGGGATAGAAAAGAATCAGGCGTTAGAAAGTATTTCATGGAG
>OGRI01002348.1_pt1 | contig 13820 bp, 15 predicted proteins | sample 1553391 | NCBI WGS metagenome assembly OGRI01 (sample SAMEA2580052, study PRJEB22360) | human gut metagenome | reverse complement strand
AATAAACAGGGTATGCACTGTAAAAAAGTGCGTACCCTGTTTTTGTGTGTTTATTGATTTTTAAGAAAGGGCGTTAAAAAGAGTGGAATCATCTAAATCGATAAAAGCAATGTGTCCGTCACCATCAGTTTGAACTCTTCCGGTCTGTGTGATTTCTATAGGATTGGAGTCTCCTTTTGTCACATTTAGTTTGGCGGTATAAAGGTAAATATTGGTTGTAGCATCTTTTTCCACAGTAACGGAGATGGGCGATATTTCAGCTTCATTTAGAATGCACATAGTCGGAAAGGCGAGACTTGTATATAGATGCTTAAATAATGAATTATAATAGGCTTCTGTAAAATCATCTTTGCTGTATTTTTGGCATAGATGTTCTTGCATACGTTTTTCTGCCTCTGCAATTTCCGTTTGGCTGTTTTCTTGTTCTAAAGAATATTTGTTTTTATTTAGTATTTTACCGTATTCTTTTTCCTCATTGTCTGGACAGGTGAAAATTGTAGTTAAAACACGTTGAATGCTTTGTTCAGGTGTATCGACATTATTTGAACAACTCGGCAAAAACAAAAGAAAGCAAAAAGTAAGAACGAGAAAATAACTGATTTTTTTATGAAACATATTAAATTCACCCTCGTTTTCAAGTAATTTCAAAAGGAAGCATGAAGAAATTGCTTTAGAGGTTTTTATAACGTGAAAGCAAAATGCTTCCAGAAGGAGTCTGTTTTGATATTCCCAATAAACAATTTGAATTTGATTATTGATAAATATACACAGGTTTATACATTGGACATTGGACTCACCTTTTTTAGAATTTATGTCGAAAATATATTAACATAGTTTACAATATATGTCAAGACTGTATCTAGGCATAAAATCAATAATTTTATATTTAGTTTGTTAAAATAGGTGAATTATAAATCACCAAAAGAAAAAAGCCGCATAAAATGGCGCGGAGAGGTGATCTTTGGGCTTGCGTTTTTAAAGGGGCTGTGTTAAAATACTGTCATAAAGCAAACGCTGAGACCGAACGAGTACCCCGGGGGCAGTCGATAGAGAGCGGAGGTCATGGGCTGAAAGCCGCCGCAGAAAAGAGCCGGGCGAAGTGCATTCGCGAGCGGATGCGGTGAGCGAAAGTGAGCCGCATACGGGTACGGCACGTTACGCCGTTTGAGTGATAAACCGGAGTGGAACCGCGGATTTATTGTATCATGAATGTTTTGGTACATTTCGCCCCCGAGCGCCTATGTTGTGCGCTCGGGGCTTTTGTTTTTAAGGAGAGGTTTACGTCATGTTTTCTAAGTTAAAGGCGGAGCTTGACGCCGTGATGGCGCGCGACCCTGCTGCCCGCAGCCGTGCGGAGGTTTATTTCCTGTATTCCGGCTTCAAAGCGGTGCGGTCTTACCGCAAAGCGAACTGGTTTTTCCGCCATAATATGAAATTTATCGCGCGCTATATCTCGCAGCGCGCGCGCCGCAAAACGGGTATAGAGATTCACCCGGGCGCGACGATCGGCAAAAATCTGTTCATCGACCACGGTATGGGTGTCGTCATCGGCGAAACCACTGTTATCGGTGACAACTGCACACTGTATCAGGGTGTGACGCTCGGCGGCACGGGCAAAGACCAGGGAAAGCGTCACCCGACGCTTGGAAATGACGTGCTCGTCGGTGCGGGCGCAAAGGTGCTGGGGCCGTTCCGCGTGGGTGATAACGCCCGTGTGGCGGCGGGTGCCGTGGTGCTGGATGCCGTGCCCGATAATGCAACAGCGGTCGGTGTACCGGCGCGCATCGTGCGCGTGGGCGGCAAGCGTGTGATGGACAACAGCACGCTGGATCAGATCCACGTGGCCGACCCGGTGGCGCAGGAAATGTGCCGCATGCGGCTTGAAATTGAGCGCCTGCACGGCGAGCTGAACAGCTGCCGCAGAGAAAAAAGCAAGCTGACCGCACAGAAAGCGGAGAAGAATAAGGAAGAATAAGCAGAAAGGAAGCACCTGTATGCAGCTCTATAACACAAGAACACAGAAAAAAGAAGAATTTATTCCGCACGAAGCCGGCAAAGTCAAAATGTACACCTGCGGCCCAACCGTGTACCACTATGCGCATATCGGCAACCTGCGCTCGTACATCATGGAGGATATGCTGGAAAAAGCCTTGCGCTACCTCGGCTATGACGTGACCCGCGCCATGAACATCACGGACGTCGGCCACCTTTCCAGCGATGCCGACACCGGCGAAGACAAGATGCTCAAGGGCGCGCGCCGCGAGCACAAGACCGTCATGCAGATTGCGCAGTTTTATACCGCCGCATTTTTCAGTGACTGCGAAAAGCTTGGCATCAAGCGCCCGGAGATCGTCGTTCCGGCGACGAGCTGCATCGATACGTTCATCCACATGGTAGAGGTGCTCCTTGAAAAGGAATATGCGTATATCGCGGGCGGCAACGTCTATTTTGATACCTCCAAGCTCGAAAACTATTATGTTTTCGGCAACATGGAGGAAGAGAGCCTCGCCGTAGGCGTGCGCGACAGCGTGGAAGAGGACGAAAACAAGCGCTCCAAGAGCGACTTCGTACTGTGGTTTACAAAGTCGAAGTTTGACGACCAGGAGCTCAAGTGGGATTCCCCGTGGGGCGTGGGCTACCCGGGCTGGCACATCGAGTGCAGCGGCATCAGCATCAAGTACCTCGGCGAATACCTCGACATTCACTGCGGCGGCATCGATAACGCGTTCCCGCACCACACGAACGAGATTGCACAGAGCGAAGCGTATCTCGGCCACCCGTGGTGCAAATACTGGTTCCACGTGCTGCACCTTTTGGACACGCGCGGCAAGATGAGCAAATCAAAGGGCGATTTTCTCACGGTCTCGCTGCTTGAGGAAAAGGGATACGCGCCGCTTGTATACCGCATGTTCTGCTTACAGTCCCATTACAGAAAGCCGCTGACGTTCTCGTTTGAGAGCCTTGACAATACCGCCACGGCGTACAAAAAGCTCGTTTCCCGCATTGCAGCGCTGAAAAATGAGGGAGAGCACGACGAAGCTGCCATGGAGCCGCTGCGTGCCTCGTTCCGCGCGGCGCTGGAAAACGATCTCAACACGTCCTTGGCACTCACAGCGCTGTACGACGTACTGAAAGCCAAGCTTTCCGACGCGGACAAGCTTGCGCTCATCAAGGAGTTTGACGAAGTGTTGTCCCTCGGTTTGCTGAAAGCTGCAAAGGCGCTGCGCGAGGAGCAGAGTGCGCAGAAGTCCGCTGTGCCGGAGGGCATGACCGCAGAGGAAGCCGCGGAGATTGAAGCGCTCATCGCAAAGCGCACGGAAGCCAGAAAGGCAAAGGACTGGGCAACTGCCGACGCGATTCGCGATGCGCTTGCCGCACGCCATATCGTTGTGAAGGATACCCCGCAGGGTATCACGTGGTCTGTGCAGGGCTAAAATGAGGAAATAAAGCAAAAGTCATAACCACTCCTCTTAGGTGTGATTATGACTTATACAACAAAAGGGCACGGAGTTTTAAAACTCCGTGCCCTTGGTTTTTGCGGAACTTACGCGTCTTTGTTTCCTTTTTCATCGTCGCAGCAGTGGCCTGTTTTGTGCTTGTGAATGTCTTCCGTACCGGCGGCAATGGCTTCCTCGTAGTATTTGCACTTATAATCGATTACTTTAAGCTGATCTTCAAGCTCCTTGATTTGTGCCATAACGGCCTCGCGGCGCTCAAGAAACAGGTTGTAGCGCTGCTCCAAGGTGGAGTCACCCATTTGTGCCCACACCGCGTACTGGCGAATATCTTTAATGGACATGCCCGTGCATTTTAAACATTCGATAATGCGCAGCATGGAAAGATCCTGTTCGGAAAACATTCTGTGGCCGGATTCCTTTCGCTCCAAAAACGGCAGGATGCCTTCTTTATCGTAATAGCGCAGCGTGGTCGCCGGAATGCCCGTGATGTCCGAGGCTTCCTTAATGGTGTACGTCATCTGCAAGCGCTCCTTTCTAAGTTAGATATAACTCTATATATAAGCATACGTTTTTTTGCGCGGTTTGTCAATGTGTTCGTGGAAAACTCCTGCGCCAAAATTTCGGAAAAACAAAAAGAACGCCCGGCTGCGTAAACAGCCGCAAGGCGTTCGGATATAGGTTAAAGCTTAAAACTCAAGTGTAACGGTATCGGATTTCGTGATCTCGTTCCACGTTGTGAGGTCGCAGAGGACTCTGCTTCGGAGGAAGCCGTGCTGCCGGCGCTGCTTTCGGAAGCGGTGCTCTGGGCACCGCCGTTACTTTCGCACGCCGCAAGAGAGAGAACGAGCAGTGCAGAAAGCAGGAAAGACATGAATTTCTTCATTTAAATTACTCCTTCTGCTTTTTGAGAAATACCGCGAAACATGCGGGAATTTCTCGGAAAACGGTGAAATTTATACCTACAACATTATATATGTAATGTCAATAGTTTGGAGCGCATTTTTTTGAAAAAATCGACGGAAAAAGCCATGCAGAAGAATTTTACACAGGGCTTGCGTATAAGGCAAAAACAAGATAAAATAATAATTAGTATACACAGAAAAGACAGGGGGTGCGGCATGAAAGAAAAAATTCAGCTGTTAGCGGCGGCGCTGGCGCTTATTTTGCTGCTTTGCGGCTGTGCGGCGCGGGGCACGGCATCAAACGACGCCAAGCCGGCGGCGGGCGATGTCACGGACAGCAACGCCGCGCCCTACGAGGTCCCCGCTTTTCGGGATTCCGTCTTCAACGAAGATGAAGCGACCGCGTTCGGCAGCGGAGAGATTGACCTTTCCCAGCTTGAAGGCGGCATCATCGGCGTAAAAGCGCAGAGTGATACGCGATTAAAAATGCAGATTGTCTGCGGCGAGGATAAATATAACTATGACTTGCCGAACGATGGCACTGCGACATTTTTCCCGCTCAATATGGGAAACGGCACATACACGTTCCGCCTGATGGAGCAGGTGGGCGACAGCAAATACGCGTGTATCGGGAGCGAAGACCGCGACGTGACGCTAAAAGATGAATTTCAGCCGTACCTGCGCCCGAACCAGATGGTGAATTACAACAAAAGCTCCGATTGCATCAAAAAGGTGAAAGAGCTGGCCGCAAGCTGCACCACCGATGCGGACATTGCTGCCGCCGTGTATGACTACATGGTGAAGAATATCCAATACGATACGGAAAAAGCGGCGACCGTGCAGAACGGCTACCTGCCTTCCCCGGATGAGACCTTAAAGACCGGCAAAGGCATATGCTTTGATTATGCAAGCCTTGCCGCCGCCATGCTGCGCAGCGAGGGCATTCCGTGCAAGCTCATCACGGGCTATGTGGGTGAGGAGACCTACCACGCGTGGAACAGCTTTTATGTGGAAAGCGAGGGATGGATCACCGTGGAGATCCGCGCAAAAGCGGATGAGTGGCAGCGGGTGGACATCACCTTTGCCGCAGGCGGCATGCCCGCCGGGGAGATTCAAAACGATTCGGAATACACAACGCGGTTCACTTATTAAAGGAAAAGCGAAAGGACGAGGAACATGGCAGAAAAATTTTTGACTCAGGAACAGCTCAGCGTATTTTGCAGCAGCCTTGCAATGCTGCTGCGCTCCGGCGCGTCGCTTTCGGAGGTTTCTTCCCTGTTTGAGGAAGACGGCATGGACACCGCCTTGCGGCAGGCTTCTACCGAGATCAGCCTTTCGGTTGCGGCGGGCGAGACGTTTTCGGCAGCGGCGGAAAAGACCGGCGTTTTCCCGGAATACGCCTTGAGCGTTTTTAGCACGGCAGAGCTTTCCGGCCGATTGGACGAAGCGCTTGACCGCCTTGCAGACCACTATGACCGCCAAAGCGCGCTATACGACCGTTTGCGCAGCACCCTTACATACCCGGCCGTTTTGATGCTGATGATGTGCGGCGTGCTGGCGGTGCTCGTTTTTGCCGTGCTGCCCATGTTTGAGCGCGTGTACGACAATTTAACGGGCAGCCTGCTTTCATCTTCCTATGCCTATGTGCTTGCGGCGACGCTCATCGGGCGCATCAGCTTGGTGTTTGCGGGGCTTTTGGGCATCGTTTTGCTCGTTTTGGCGTTTGGTATACGCTCCGATAAAGGTCGGGAAAAGCTCAGAAACACTATGGAAACGAGCCGCTTCACGCGCAAAGCTGCGTGGCTTTTGGCGGTCTCCGAGGTGATGGACACGCTCTCCGCCTTGCTTGCGAGCGGTACGGATGAAGACAGTGCGCTTGCGCTGTGCATCGAGCAGACGCGCCACAAAAAGCTGCACGAAGCGCTTGAAAAATGCCGTGAAGAAACACAGATGGGCGTCGGCATTGCGACGGCGTTTGCGCACCAAAAGATATTGCCCGCCATGTACGGCAAAATGCTGCTTGGCGGTGCGCAGAGCGGCGAGCTCGTGCAGGTGACGGAAAACCTCGCGCGCCGCACGGCGCAGGAGGCGGAAAACGGGCTGTGCAGCGTCATCGACCGCACGGAGCCGATTTTGATCGGATTTCTCACCGCGTCTGTCGGTTTGACGCTTTTAAGCGTCATGCTGCCCTTGCTCGGCATTTTGAGCGCAATCTGAGGGAAAAGCTATGGGCATTTTGAATCGAAAAGTAAGCTTCCGGCTTTTCGCGGTCGGGCTTATTCTGGTGCTTGCGGTACTTTTTACTGCGGTGTGCGTGCCGGTTTTTCAGGAGGATATCCGCGAAACAGGCCGTGCCGCCGTGCGTGAAGCCGTTTTGCGCAGCGCCGTGGAGTGCTACACCTTAGAGGGCGCATACCCGGAAAGCCTTGAATATTTGGAAAAGCACTACGGGCTTACGGTCAATAAGAAAGAATACATCGTGACATACGAGGTTTTCGCCGATAACCAGCTGCCGACCGTCCAGGTGCTGGTGCGCGGCGAGGAATAAGGAGGGCGCATGACGGAACCGAAAAAGAGAAACAGCACTTCTCTGATGCTGCTTCTGCTGTATGCATTGCTCATCGCATCGCTTTTGGTGCTGACGCTTGCGGGCGCGCGGCTGTATTCCGATACGATGGATGCCCGCGACGCACACGCAAAGCAGCGCAGCGCGCTTTCGTATATTCAAAGCCAAACGGCAGCGTGCGGCGGCAAAGGGAACATCCGCCTGATCGACGGCCCGGAGGGCCCGGCGGTGTGCCTGCGCGAGCCGGAAAGCGACTTCGAAACGCGCATCTATTTATATGAAAACGCGCTGCGCACGGAGTTTTCACGGGTCACGGCGGAGATCGACCCCAATAACGCCGAAAAGCTGTGCGACCTTAAAACGTTTAAAGCAGAGCTTTCGGAAAACGGGCTTTTAACGATCACTGCGGACGGCATGACCGCCGGCGCGTATTGTGACGGAGGTGGCGCGGCATGATAGATTACGAGGAAAAGCGCAGTGAAACGCGCCACCGCATGGGCTTTATGACCCCGCTGCTTGTGTTCGTTCTGGCATTTGTCGCGTGCTGCGGTGTCATTGCGTGCGTGTTTCTGCGCGCAGCCGTCATCAGCGATGAAGCGGCGAGGGAAAGCGCAGGCATTGCGCTGTGCCGCAGCGCCGCAGAGGAGTTTCGCGCGGGAGAGATCCCCGAAAACGGCGAAAAAGCATATTTCACAAAAGATATGACAAGCTGTGCGGAAGCGGACGCTTACTATTATATAGAAACCGAAGTGACCGTCGCCGAGACCGAAACGGGAGCGTTGTATGCCGGGAAAATCACGGCGTACACGGCGGAGCAGGATAAAGAAATTTATGCGCTGGAGGTACGGTGCTACCAGCCGAAGGAGGGAACGCCATGAGCCGAAATCGATTCCGCATCGGCAGCATCGCGGTGCTGTTCGCGGTCGTTGTGCTGTGCGTCGCCATTTTCGGCGTACTTACGGTGTCCTCTGCCGTATCCGATCGCCGTGCCGCAGAGCGTTACGGCGAGCACGTGGAAGTGCTGTATGCCTGCGAAAACGCCGGGCAAGACTGGCTTTCCGAAGCAGATGCGTATTTAAAGGGCGCAGGAGATCTGCCGGAAAACACCGAAGAGACCGAAACCACGCTCAAAACGGAGATCACGCGCGGCAACATGCAGCTTGAAATCTGCTTAAATAAGATAAACGGCAGCTATGAGATTGCAAAATGGCGCTGCACAGCGCGCTGGCAGCCGGATGACTCCCTGAACCTCGGGTAAGAAAGGCGGAGTACAATGAATATGACTGAAATTTTGAAAAGTGCCATGGAGCGCGGCGCTTCCGATATTTTCGTGGTGGCAGGTCTGCCGCTGACGTATAAGGTGCGCGGCGAACAGCAGCGTGAAACGGCGGACGGCGCCTTCACGCCCGAAAAGACCGAAGCGTTCGCAGCGGAAATCTATCGTCTTGCCGCGCGTGAGCCGCACTGCTTAAACGGTAGTGCGACCGATGACGATTTTTCGTTCTCGCTCAGCGGTACGGGACGCTTCCGTGTGAATCTGTTCCGCCAGCGCGGCAGCATTGCCGCCGTGGTGCGCGTCATCCGCTTCGGTCTGCCTACGGCCGAAGAAGCGCACATTCCGCCGGAGGTCATGCGCGCGGCACAGATGAAAAAAGGCATCGTGCTCGTTACGGGATCAGCGGGCAGCGGTAAGTCCACAACGCTCGCGTGTATCATCAACGAGATCAACCGTACGCGCACGGGACATATTCTGACGCTCGAGGATCCGGTAGAGTACATCCATCGCCACGATAAGTGCATTGTGAGCCAACGTGAGATCGGCTGCGACTGCCCGAGCTACGTCGCCGCTTTGCGCAGTGCGCTGCGCGAAAGCCCGGACGTGATTTTGCTCGGCGAAATGCGCGACAAAGAGACAATGGAGGTCGCGATGACCGCCGCCGAAACGGGGCAGCTATTGCTTTCGAGCCTGCACACCACCGGCGCGGCCAATACGATTGACCGCATCATCGACGCATTTCCGCCGAACCAGCAGGCGCAGATCCGCTTACAGCTTTCCATGGTTTTGCAGGCGGTCATCAGTCAGCAGCTCGTGCCCGGCGTAGACGGCACACCCATCCCGGTGTTTGAAATCATGTATTCCACACTCGCGATACGCAATATGATCCGCGAAAGCAAAACGCATCAGCTCGATGCCGCCATCGCTTCCGGCGCGGCGCAGGGCATGCGCACCATGGACATGGCGCTTGCGGACCTTGTACGGCAAAAGCGCATCACAGAGGAGACGGCGCTTTACTACTGCACGAACTATGAGACGATGCAAAAACGTCTGCAATTACTTTAAGTCATAGTTTTTAGCGCGACCTTTCGCCAAAAAAGGTATTTTCTCCGACAAAAAAGTAAATACTTATGAGAAAAATCGCATTTTCCACCTTTCGGTGGATTACAAATGCCGTGAAGCGTGCTATACTTTATGAAAAGAACAAGTTCGGAATATTATTTTTTCGCAATAGCCGGGGTGATATTTTGAACTGTTATTTCTGAAAGAGGGAGATGAACCGTTCATGAGTCGAACAGCGAAAGAAATTGAAACCACCGGGCTGCCGTGTGAAGCACAGAACGGTGAAACGATACAGGTTGTGCCGAAGATCGATGTGACCATGTTCGGCAAGTTTACCTTAAAGCAGGAAGGTATGGAGGTTCCGCACGCTGTGAGCCTCACGGGACGTTCCAGAAGACTGTGGACGCTTACGGCATACCTTATTCTGAACAGAAACCGCGGCGTTTCCGCGCAGGAGCTCATTGACCTGCTGTGGCCGGAAGCCGAAAACGATAACCCGTTAAGCACGCTGCAAAATAATGTCAGCCGCGCAAGGGCTGCGCTGGCAGAGCTCGGCTTTACGCACGCAAAGGTTATAATCCATAACGAAAAGGGCTATTATCGTTGGGCGCCGGACCGCGAGACGCAGCTTGACGTGGAGCAATTTGAAACACTTGCAAAGGCAGCGCTTGCCGAAGAAGATATGGAAAAATCGGTTGCCCTGGCGCAGGAAGCCGTAGCGCTTTACACCGGCGATTTTCTTACGGAAAGCGCAGCGGAGTTCTGGTGCATCAACCTCAACACGTATTACCGCTCGCTTTATACGCGCCTATGTCGCGCGGCGGTGGATCGCCTTTTGAAGCTCGGACGCATTACGGATGCGGAAAAGCTCTGCACGGGCGTTATCCGTTTAGATCCCGCCGCAGAGGAATTCAGCGTGTTTTTGATGCAGGCGCTCATAAAAAACAAAAACCCGAAAAAAGCGCTGGAACACTATGATTACATCGCTTCGCTGTACCGGGAGGTCTACGGTGTTTCGCCTTCGGCGGAGCTGGAGGCGCAGAAGGCGCTTGCGGTGCAGGAGCTTTACGGCAGCGAGACGAGTGAAGAAGATATTCACACGTTCCTGCTTGAAAAAGAACAGGAAACCGGTGCGTTTTGCTGCGATAACAACGTCTTCCGCGAGATTGTAAACCTGCAGGTGCGCGAGATGCGCCGAAACGATACCCCTGCGGCGTTGATGATTGTGCGGCTTGCAAACCGCTCGATAGACCCGGAAAAGCGCGCCGTATATATGAAGCAGATGGAAGTGACGCTTTTAAACGAACTGCGCGCGGGCGACCCGTTCACAAAGGTGGGCGCAAACCAGTTTTGGGTGCTGCTGCCGGGTGCGACCGGCGAAAACGGCGGGCTCGTTTCCCGCCGTGTGTTCAATCGGTTCCAAAAGGAATACCCGAAAAGCGGTGCGGCCTACACCTTTAAATCGCTCGACCTGCGCCACATACATATGAGCGCAGAAGAAAAAGCAACGGAGAAAACGGAGCGCCGAAAGGCTTAAAACCGTCACCTGAAAAAATAAACCGGTTGACGCAGCACAGTTAACAAAAAAACTACGACCTATTTTCTTTTTTTATGAGAAAATAGGTCGTTTTTCTATGAAAAAACTTCTTAATCATAGCGTTCTCATAGCACCTTTGTGTAAAATAGAATCACAAAATACAAAAGGGAGGGGTTAGGTGAAAGAAAATCGTATGCTACCGATCGGCACAGAGACCTTCCGTATCTTTGTGGATGAAGCGGAGGACGGTGTCATCCGCGGCAGGGTCTCCGGCGGGACGCTCCCGGAGGAAACCCTATTCCGAAGTCTTTCACGCCTGATCCTGCTTTTAGAAGAGCAGATGGATACAGGCGGCGCGCCGAAAGCTTCTCCCATAAAATGTACGGAAACACCCACGTTTGAACTGGACATCCTGTTCCGCCAGAATTACAGCTGGCAGGGGAGACTGCGGTGGACAAAAGGCGGCAAAGAGGCCGCGTTTCGCAGTGTGCTGGAGCTGCTCATCCAAATGGAAACGGTTTTGGCACAGTAACACACATCAATTTAGGAATCCATATTTGTTATAAAACGGACAAATCACAGGATTGGAGGAAAACACTATGAAAAAGAAGATCATCGCCGTGTTGCTGAGCGCATGTATGCTGGTTTCGGCATGTCCTACGGGCGCGTTTGCAATGAGTGATGAGGAAACAAACACCTACACTGCAACAGGGGATGTTATGCAGGGGGGAGCGCCGGTCGTTGACGAGACGCCCGCGCCCGAGGAGACCGCAGCTCCGGAGGAGACACCTACTCCCGCTCCGGAGGAGACACCTACTCCCGCTCCGGTAGAGACCCCGGCTCCCGTTGAAGTGGAAGCACAGGCGACCCCCGCCGCAGGTGCAGAGGAAACTGCGCCGGCGAAACAGAGCGCGGAAACGGGCATTGCATTGACTATGCTGCGTCCGGACGACGAGAAGCCCACGGTCGATACCTACCGTTTCTATGGTGCAGATGGCAAGGAGCTGACCGAGTGGCAGCAGACCGTCGCCAAAGGCGATGAGCTCCTCGAGCCGCCTGCACCGACAAAGGAAAACGCACGCTTTGTTGGGTGGTATGTCGGTGAGACCCCGTTAAGCTTCGGCAAAGTCGCGGCTGTCAGCGGTGCGGAAGTGACCGTTACGGCGAGGTTTGAGGAGTACAGCTACGTGTACTTCTTGGATGAAGACGGCGATACCGTGGTTTACCACACCGCCGCGGGCACAGCCGGTGAAACGGTCGGCGAAGACGTTCTGAACGCCGCGACCGCAAAAGTCGAGCTCACCATGAGCAAAGATAAAGGCGTTGTCGGCTGGAGCACCACGCAGGGCAGCGATACCCCCGACAAAACCATCACATTTGTAGCCGGCGATAGATATGTTTACCCGGTAGTTAAAACCGGTTTCTGGGTCACGTTCAATACCGACGGCGGCGACTACATGGCGCCGCAGTTCCGAATGGAACCACTTGACCTGAGCACGATCACCCCCACCCGCAACGGCTACACGTTTGACGGTTGGTATGACGCAGACGGCAAACCGGTTACAACGGTTTCTGCAGAAGCGACCGTTACTGCACAGTGGACAGAAAGTTCCAATACACAGTATAGAGTTTTCCATTGGCAGGAAAATGCAAATGACGACGGCTATTCGTTGAAGGAAACTGAAACCCAAAAGGGTAAAACAGGTTCTGAAACGAAAGCTGCGGCGAAAGAATATGACGGTTTTACCGCGGAGACCATTACCCAGCAAACTATTGCCGGTGACGGCTCCACAATCGTAAACATCAAGTATAAGAGAAATGTTTACAGCGTAAAGTTTATGGGGTATAGTGACAGCTATACTTGTGGTAAAGAAGAACATATCCATAATTGGAAGTGTGGCTGGGGATATGATTGCAACAAAGAAGAGCATTGGCACAACGATAACTGCAGAAGATACGGCGAACTAACTGATAAGACCATTACCGCTAAGTATGGTGCACAAATCAGCAAGCTGTGGCCGACTGAACCGCAGAGCGCTTGGAAAACCACAAAAAACGGTAGTACATACCAGTCTGGTATTGATACCATGCCACTTAACGGTGCTACGTTCTATGCAAACTATACAAATAGTACGAATAAACAGACAGCAAGTTATTATGTAGAACTGCTGCCGGATGAAACGGCTGAAAATACCAGTACGTACAATGGTAAAACATATAAGCTGGATCATCAGGATACGACTCTTAGTGATGGGAAGGTAACCATCACAGATGAAGACAAGTATCCAATTACTGGTTTTATTTTTGTTGGCGGTTCTCAAAATGGTCAGAGATATAATAACGCAAAATTCTATTATGACCGTAATTCTTACGGGATTAAGTTTGTAAACGGTACTCAAGAAGCAAATATCAAAACTGTAAATTACAAGTACGAAGAAAGCATTGAAAATGCAGGCTTTGACTTTGTGCAGATTCATAAAGACTTGCCGGATGGTTTGTTTAATGAAACATTAATTGATGTTTTAAAGGCTTTTAATGTAAACGATTTAGAAGAACTTGGAAAGTACAAAAACATAGGAAATATAAAAGGCTATGTTTTTGATGCCCCAACATACGGCAGTGGAGAAACTTTTGACTGGAGCTTATTAAATAACATTAAACGAGACGATAAGTTATTTATATTAGCCGGCGGACTTAACGGAGATAATGTAAGAGATGGCATAAAAGCAGTACAACCTGATGGCGTAGATGTTTCATCAGGAGTTGAAAACGACAACGGAGTTGGCAAAAGCAGAGAGAAAATCAGAGAATTTGTTATGGCTGCTAAAGTAATCTAATTATGTAGATAGTTGAGTAAAAATAAAGTTAAATTAATCGATAAAAAAATAGTTGAGGCAGAATTAGTATAAGAAAAAAGTAGTTATGCAAGAACTGGGGTAAGTAAAATTTAGAAAATGATTGAAGCAAAAAGTCATAAAATCAATAATATCCGTAAACAGATAAAAGGAATAGAATGAAA
>OGRI01002347.1_pt1 | contig 13825 bp, 7 predicted proteins | sample 1553391 | NCBI WGS metagenome assembly OGRI01 (sample SAMEA2580052, study PRJEB22360) | human gut metagenome | reverse complement strand
ATAGAAACAGCGATGCTGTTATGTTGTGGAGCGGTCTCTCTTTTTTATAAAGAGAATGACTTGCAGAGTTTCCTGATTTCATCTGCTGTCACAGCCTGTATTGGCTTTCTGCTGCTTGCCATCGGGAAAGACGCTGTGAAATCCTTGAATCGCCGTGATGGATATGTCATCGTCAGCGCAGCATGGGTTACCTTTTCCTTTTTCGGTATGTTACCTTATTATATAGGAGGATATATTCCCAATGTTGCGGATGCATTTTTTGAAACGATGTCCGGATTTAGCAGTACAGGTGCCACTATTCTGAATAATATAGAGTCGATGCCCCACGGAATACTTTTCTGGCGGGCTATGACGCAATGGATAGGTGGTTTGGGTATTGTATTCTTCACCATTGCCGTTCTGCCGATTTTCGGTGTGGGCGGAATTCAGGTGTTCGCAGCAGAAGCCAGTGGACCTACTCATGATAAAGTGCATCCTCGCATTGGCATCACTGCTAAATGGATTTGGGGTATTTATGCCGGAATGACGGGAACGCTGATTATTTTATTAATAGGTGGTGGCATGAGTATATTCGACAGTGTATGTCATGCTTTTGCTACGACCAGCACTGGTGGGTTCTCTACCAAACAGGCCAGCATTGAATATTACCATTCACCTTACATAGACTATGTAATTTCCATTTTCATGTTCCTTTCAGGTATTAACTTCACGTTGCTGCTGTTGATGTTTAATGGGAAGATTAAGAAGTTCCTACATGATGCGGAACTGAAGTTCTACTTTATTTGTGTTTCATTCTTCACTCTATTCATTGCTATCTGGCTCCATCAGACTTCTTCTATGGGAGTAGAGGAGGCATTCCGAAAATCGCTTTTCCAAGTGGTTTCATTGCAAACTTCTACGGGATTCGTCACAGCTGACTATATGCTCTGGCCTTCTATCCTCTGGGGCTGCCTCATTATTGTGATGATTATCGGAGCTTGTGCCGGCAGTACAACAGGAGGTATCAAGTGTATTCGTATGGTTATCCTGTTTCAAGTAGTGAAAAATGAATTCAAACATATTCTTCACCCTAACGCCATACTCCCGGTGCGGGTAAATAAGCAAGTTATTTCCCCTTCCATTCAGTCTACTGTATTGGCTTTCACCTTTTTGTATGTGGTCATTGTTATCATCAGTGTACTTGTCATGATGGGCTTAGGAGTCGGTTTTCTGGAATCAATAGGAACCGTAATCTCAAGCATAGGTAATATGGGACCAGGCCTCGGCAGATGTGGTCCGGCTTTCTCATGGAGTGCATTGCCTGATGCTGCCAAATGGCTGCTTTCTTTCTTAATGCTCTTGGGACGCTTGGAATTGTTTACAGTATTATTGCTTTTCACTTCCGATTTCTGGAAAAAGAATTAAGAATTCAATAAAGGTAGTCTGTTTAATGCAAAAGCTACAATAAGGAGTACATTATCAGGCTATTACAAAGAGTACTTATCTATTCATATATTCTCAACGATACTCACTGTAATGAGAAAAAATACTCATCGCAATGAGAAAAAGTTCTCATTATAGTGAGAATTCTTTCTCATTACGGTGAGTATTCTATCGTATTTCTACGCTGTTATCACATCAGACCTTTCTAAGTAAAATCTTTCTTACAACAGGCTTATTTATTTCATAAATTTTATTGATAAGAACATCCATTTCCTGTTGGCGAGCATCACGGACAGCTTCAAACATCATCTTTGAATACATATCACGACGTCCCTTCAACCAAACGTTTTTATCCAAATTTTCATCCATCACCTCGATCGCTTTTCTGTCGTCAGCATACAACAATCCCTTTTGCTGGAAAAAGCCGAATTCACACCACGCATATTCTCTGAATGTTCTTTCAATTTCCCAACGATATTCATTCAAGTGCATCACCGTCAATGCTTGTTGGTATTGGGGAGTTTTGGATTCAGCAGCAAGATTAATGCCCTTTGCCAGTTCATCTCCACTCCAGATTCCAATTTCTTCATCGTCTATCAACAACTTATAATTGCCTTTCAGTCCTGTTACTTTCAACGTTTCACGGTTCATCTCTTCCATAAAAGGAACAACTTTCAGCACTTCTGCCTGGCTCTTTTTCTGTCCCCAACCACGGGCAATAGTATCTAAAGGATAAGGAAGAGCTTCTGCCAAATAGTCAAAACTCAAATCTTTTCCGTTCTTCTTTATATTTGAAACGGTACAATTTTCCGACTTAACGACTTGTTTTTTATTAGCATTAATCTCCATATCCGCTACTTCTTTACCTACAAATCCCTGGGCTTTCAGGAAAAGATAGGCCATTACCATGTGTCCGTCGTTATCGGGATGAATACGGTCACTGCCACAAAGGGTAAAGGTAGGATCTTTCTGCTGATATTGCTGATTAATAGCTGTCATAGGAGCATTTAAATCGGTAAATTCCCAATTATTCTTAGCTGCCGATTCTTTCTGATATTCAACAAGCCGTTTGATGGTTTCATTTTTTGTCTTGAACGGTGTATTCTCTTTGAGTTGTACGGTTTCATCATACGGAGAAGTCCCGACCATCACGATACGGGTATCAGGAAGATCTTTAAAACGTTTCTCCATCTGCTGGTAATTCTTTATACTTTCCTGATATTTCTGCTCACCGAATTCTTTGGGCTTATCACCGTTGTATTCAAAATATCCGGAATCATTCATACCAAAAGTAACCATCAACACGGAAGGTTTCATCACAAAAATATCTCCATCCAGGCGTTTGTTCATATCATAGGCCGTATCTCCACCAATACCACCGTTGAAAACACGGATAGGCATATCCGGAAAACGAGTCATATAATATAACCAGATGTATGAATGGTAATGACCACCATCCGTTATACTATTTCCCAGGAACACTGCTCTCTCACCCTCCTTAAAAGGTTTCACAGTTTGTGCAAACGCAGCAGTACATGTCATACAAGCCGCTGCAATCAATACAAAAAGTTTTTTCATGTCTTAATTTCTATTTTATAAATACTATAAGTTTATATACATTAATTCTATCACTCTTCATGCGTTTCGTCTATTTCAGGTTTATCATTCTGAAATAGGCAAATTCCGCCGGAACCTCTTTCGCTCCACAGTGAAGCAACCCCGGACGTTGCACCCTGTCCCAACGAATCAGGGATTCTCCTTTTAAGGGAGTGTCCAGTATGGGGTTCCAGATCTTTCCATCTTTACTTTTATAGAAGTTGAAAATACAGCCTTGTTCGACTTCTATCTTCAAATAGATGTCTTTATCAACAGCACCGGATTCATAAAGGATGGATTCGGAATTTTCTTTTATAAATTTCAACTGCAACTGTTTTCCTTTGACTCCCCAGGTTATCAGATTCTTATCGTCACCGTATAAAGTTAATCCCTGCAAACTCTCATTAGCGTGAATCACTTTTGTCTCGCAACTGTAATGAGAAGACTGCGGACGCAAGCATAATGCCGTCCCTCGCTGATTGTCTTTTTTCGGAGTTCCGGATAGGGATAGCTTTCCTTTTTTCAGTACTATGTTGATATCCGAATAAGGATAGTTCCAAGTCCAGTCTACTTTCAGTTTGTTTTCTGTAAAGTGATCTTCAAAATCGGTAAGAGGCTGCTGGATGGTAGTTTTAAAAGGCATGGGTTGTTTGGCAATAGCCAGTTTCCCCGTTGTAAAGCGCACCCAATGGTCTGCTGTCATCTCCATTTCCTGCAGAACAGGTTGGCGTCCGGCATAAAATCCTTCTCCTTTCAAATAAGCATGACACATATAAAACATTTTTCCGTCGGGAGTCTTTACGACTGTGCCATGACCACATGAGAGATAATCACCCTCACCACCATGCAAAACGGGATTTCCTGTATATTTTTCATAAGGTCCGCAGAAATTTTTAGAGCGTGCTACATATACATCATAGTTACTGGAAGGTCCACAGCAACCATGGGCTGAATATATAATATAATAGTAGTCCCCTTGTTTGAAGTGGTACTGGCCTTCCATGCCTATCTCTTCGTCATCCACCAATAAAGAGAATGGTTCACCTTTCAGGTGCAATCCGTCAGCAGAAAGTTTACAGCCTAATAGTTCTATCGGGCGTTTGTCCAGTCCATACGCTTTCCAACTGATATATAGCTGTCCGTTGTCATCATAGATAAATGCGTCAATAGCTTCTGTGCCATAGGTGATGATCGGACCATGATCGGTAAATTCGTGTAAAGGAGAATCCGATGTAGCTACTCCGATATAGGAAATTCCGGTACTCTTTTGACGTGCGGTGTAGTAACAATAGACTTTGCTATTGTGATAAAACAGTTCTGGCGCCCAAAACGAATTTGAAGTCCAGGAAGGCTGTTTAGAGAAGATATGTCCTGCCTGTTTCCAATTGACCATATCTTTGGAGGTAAATACCGGATAGAAAGGAGCCCACTCGGAAGAGGTACCTGTGGCATAATACGTATCATCTATCCGGATGATGGAAGGATCGGGCATGTCGCCCCGAATGACCGGATTCATAAAATAATGTTGTTCTTGCGCCACAAGTTGCAGCGCAAGACAAACACTAAACAGAAAGATTGTTATCTTCTTCATGAACGTTTTCTTTATTTTTTGAGAGGATCATATACGGCAACTGCCACGCGTGAATCGGCACAGCCATAATATAAGAACCATTTCTGATTGTAGAATACAAGTCCTTCTATAAATACGGTTCCGGCTGGATATTGTCCGCTCTTTTCAAAGTCTGATTCGGGAATATAGAAAGGTTTATCCAAGCGATCGATTAGTTTAGTAGGATTTTTGGCATCAAATAAGGCTTGTCCGGCGCAATAAGAGTTGGCTGTATACAGTGTGTCTCCTTCTGCGCCCGATTTATTTTTGCCGTTATAAAATAAAAGGATTCCTTTGTCAGTCAGGATGGCAGGAGGACCACATTCGGTCAGGTCACTGTCGAACTTACCTGCGCGGGGAGTCATCACTTTCAGGAATTCTCCATTTTCATCCAACATCGGTTCCCAGTTGACAAGGTCCGTGGAAGTGGATACATTCACAAACTTTTCTCCCCAGTACATCCAGTATTTGCCGTCAATCTTGGCAATCACTTGTTTGCCGTCAATTAATTTGGTTACGATAGAGGCAGATTTGGAAAATTCATCTATGAATCTTCCGTTGTATGCTTTTGCGAAAGCCGGTCCATGTTTTTCCCACGTTTGAAGATCACGCGAGGTGGCCACTGCCAAACGTGCCTGTTTGCGGTTCCATTGTGTGTAATGCATTACGTAAAGCCCGTCTTCTGTTACAGCAACACGTGGGTCTTCGCAACCGCCGGGATTTTCCAGTTCTTTCTGACTATCGTCTGCCGGATAAAATACAGGTACGGACATTCGTTTGAAGTGTAGTCCGTCGTCAGAAGAGGCATATCCCAAACGGGAGGTACGTGATCCGATACCGGTTGCCGAGTTATCTTCAGCCCGGTAGAGGACTACTACTTTTCCATTATAAACAGTAGCAGCGGGATTAAACGTATCACTCGCTTCCCATGCTACTGAATCCTGTCTCATCGGACAATAGAAAAAGGTTGTAGTGTCAGGAGAAATAATCGGATTAATACCTTCCGGACGCTGGAAATCTGCCCATGCCCAATCCGGGAATTCAGATGTCTGCTTCTTCCCGCCACAGGAAGTGACTAATGCGGCAGCCATCAGTAGATAAGCTATGTTTTGTAGTTTTCTTTTCATTTTCACGTTTGATATTATAAATAAGTACTTTTACAAAATAATCTTAGATGGTTAGGAGGCACGGATTACACGGATTTCACGGTTTTTAGAGTGATGAATATATAGAACAACAGCGTTAATCCGTGTAATCCGTGCCTAAATTTATGATATAAACTTATATGCCTCGTTAATTTGCTTTAAGGAAAAGAGGGAGGTGTCACTTTAGTTCCCCACTTCACGTCAGGCTTGGACGAGGTAGTGTATTCTATTGTAGCCCCATTATTCAGTTGGTCCCAATCGATCCATGTACTGTCATACGGTTTACCGTTCAGCTTCATGGACTTGATATAAATATTCTTTTCCGAACCGCCTTTTATCACCATATCCCCTTTCTTCAAATGAACTTTCACGGATGAGAATATCGGAGTGTTCACCGTAAAGCCTCCCACTCCCGGTATTTCGGGATAAAGACCGATACAAGCGAACACATACCAGGCGCCCATCGTCCCTAAATCATCATTGCCCGGCAGACCATCAATTTTGCTTGAATACTGTTCATTCAATACACGGTTAATAATCTCCTGTGCTTTATAGGGAGTTCCGACCCAGTTGTATATCCAAGGAATGTGAAAACTCGGTTCATTGCCGGAAGCGAACCAGGCATCATTATAGCCGGCATCCAGACGAGTAAAGAATTCATCCAGGCGTTTTTCTGCCGCTGCTTTGCCTCCGATAATTTCTATCAGTCCGGCAATGTCGTATGGCACCATCCAGAAATAATTCTTATAGGTCGATTCACGGAAATCTTCAGTCAGTGGTTTCCACGAACCATCCGGATTACGTGATTGCAACCATCCGGTTTCCGGGTTATACAGATTCTTCCATGAACGTGCGAAATGGAAATAACGCCAGCTTGCAAACTCATCTCCTACGGCATGTAAGGCAAATTGTGCGATTGCAAAATCAGCGGAAGTATATTCTAGTTGTATAGAAGCGTTGTAATATCCTTTATCCAAATACTGTTTCAGTCCCGGACGAGCCTCAACCTCCTGTGACATTGCTCCCGGTTCTTCCGCTCCTTTTCTCATGGTTTTGAAAATCGGTTTCGGGTCATAATTGCGGGCACCAAAAGCGTAAGCATTGGATATCAGGATAGGAGTCGGATCTCCTTGCATCACGCCGGTCTCTATATTAGCCATCACCCAACGCGGGAAAGCACCACCTGCTTCTTCGGCAAACAATTGGTGAGAAATAACAATATCAGAGACTACTTCAGGATCAAGGATTGACAATAGTTGAATCTGTGTACGATAGGTATCCCAGTTGCTAAAAGAAGTATAGTGCTTGGAACGTGATTTATGCACTTTGAAATCAGCTCCCATGTATTCCCCATTCACATCACTACATACGTTCGGGTGAATGAATGAACGATACAGATGGGTATAAAATTGAATGGTACGATCCGGATTGGTTCCTTCTACTTCAATCTTACCCAAATAATGATTCCATTTGGATTCTGCCTGATTCTGAATCTGCAGGAAATCCCATCCGGTATTCTCCGCTTTCAGATTCTCGCGTGCATTTTCTACTGATACATAAGAAACCCCAATCTTATATTGGATATTTTTCTTCTTATTTACATCAAAAGTAAAATAGACTCCGGAGTATTCTCCTTCAGCAAAAGTCGTGTTCGGCTTCAGTTCATTTCTTTTCCATGTTCCCGATTCCAACGCATCCGTATCAAACTCTGCTACAAAATAGACTTTATACGGTGTACGGAGTCCACAGAAATTACCACCTTCTGCATATCCTTCACACTTATTCGGTGCAGTAATAACGATGGCGGCCTGCTCTATCGGAGTAGCAGAAATACCTCCACCGATAATTACCGTACCATATTGCTGATCGGCCGGATATTCATAACTCGCCATACCAGTTCTTTCGGTCACAGTCAGTTTAGCTTTGATGTCTTCCTGCACCATTGCCTCATAATAACCTGCATGTCCTTTTTCTTCAGAGATATTGATACGATAGTTGAGAATATTGTCCGGAGACATCTTCAGTTTGCCTTTTACCGGAAAAGTAGGGAAGTTGCCCATGTGTTCGCAACCGCCGCCACTCAATTGGTTGATGACGAATCCGGAACGTTTGGAAAAGTAAGAGGGGGTAAACTGCACCATTCCATAAGGGTAGGTGGCTCCGGGATAAAGATATCCCGAAGTCAGACCCACACCTTTCGTTCCTATCAGGGTATTTACCTGACGGGAATAATTACTCCCGGCGCTCTGCGCCGAGAGACTCCCCCACCCTCCAATCAAAACCAATAATAAACCTGTTAAAACTTTATTTTTCATACTGTATTCTCGTTACACTTTTTAGTTTCTTATTCTTTCGACAAAGAGAAAGGAGCGGCATACTTCGACGTACATCGTTCTTTATTCGGCTGACTCCCCATTTCGAAGCGGATGATTCCTCCGTCTGCTATATCGTCGTATCTGATAAAATTCTTATCCAACACACGTCCATTTAAGGTAGCAGACTGGATATAGAGATTCTCTTTACTATTGTTGTTCGCTTCAATCACGAATTTATTGCCGTTTTCCATCGTTATAGTAGCTTTCTTAAATAACGGACTGCCAATTACATACTCATCCGTACCCGGACAAACGGCATAAATGCCTAATGAGCTCAAGATATACCATGATGACATACCGCCTTGGTCTTCGTCTCCCGGATATCCTCTTTCTGTGGAATTATACAATCTTTCAACGATCTGGCGTACCCAATACTGGGTTTTCCACGGTTGACCGGCATAGCTATACAGATAAGGCATGTGCTGAATCGGCTGATTGCCGTGTGCATATTGTCCCATACCTGCCAGTTCCATTTCTTTCATTTCATGGATCACTCCTCCGTAAGTTCCCGGTTTAATAGTGCTGGGAAGGGCGAATACCGAATCCATTTTGGTCGTAAATCTTTGGTCGCTTCCGAACAAGTCTATTAATCCTTCTACATCATGGAATACGGACCAGGTATAATGCCAAGCATTACCTTCGCAGAAAGGTCCACCCCACTCCAACGGGTCAAACGGTTCCTGCCATTTACCATCGACGCCTTTTCCACGCATAAAACCGATAGACGGATCGAATACGTTTTTATAATTATACATCTGACGGGCAAAGACTTCCTGATAATGTTTGTTTCCAGTCATCTTAGCCAGTTGGTAGCCACAGAAATCATCGTATGCATATTCCATTGTCTGTGCACTCGATCCCATTGATTCCGGATAAGGAACATATCCCAGTTCAAAATATTCTTTCCAGAAACCGCGTCCGTTGGCGCCTCCCCAAGGACCTTTATTCATGGCTTCGTGTGCGTATGCTTTCAAAGCTTTCTCCGGATCAAAAGTCCGAATCCCTTTTGCCCACGCATCTGCCAGTAATGAAATGGAATGATTACCCAACATTCCTCCAGTTTCTCCGGGAGCTGACCAGGAAGGTAACCATCCGCATTGTTCTTGTGCGGCAAGCAAGGCATTCATGTAACGTCCCTGCATAGTAGGATGCAGAATATTAGTTAATGGAAATTGAGAACGGAAAGTGTCCCAGAATCCATTATCGGTGTACATATATCCGTCATATACTTTACCGTCATAAGGACTATAGTAATAAGGTTCTCCGTTTGCTTTACGTTCATAGAATTTGCGTGAAAAGAGATTGGCACGGAACAGGCAGGAATAGAAAGTCTTCATTTGTTCGTCTGTTCCGCCTTCTACCTGGATTCGGTTCAATAATTCATTCCACGTTTTATGTCCACGTATTTTGGTGGCTTCCAAATTCTTATCTTTACCCAGTTCGTCGTTCAGTGTAATCACAGCCTGCTCTGCGCTGATATAGGAAGAAGCAGCCTTTGCCTGTACTTTCGATCCTTTCTTAAATTTGATATAAGCACCATAGCCTTTGCCTTCTCCTTCCAACTTTTTAGGGAAAATCTCATCTTTCTGATTTTCCCACATACCGTAATCCTCAAATGCTTTATCGAACTGCACTACAAAGTAACTACGGAATGTCTTAGAGTTATTTACAAAACGTTGGTTATTCACCCAACCGGAAATTTGTCTCTTAACCGGATCAATCTTGATTTCACTCATATCTGTATATCCGTCAATTACCAGATAGGCGTCTTCGGTAGAGGGATAAGAAAAGCGTAAATGTACACCACGAGTAGTTGGAGCCATCTCGGTTGTAATTCCATTATCCAGCATCACTTTATAATAATGCGGCTTGGCTATTTCATTATCATGGCTGAACTTCGTTGCCCGCATCTCCTGATTAACGACTAACTTCCCTACCATCGGCATAAAGGAATACACTGCATAATCACTCATCCACGGACTGCATTGGTGAGACTGGCAGAATCCTCTGATATTATCTACCGCATATTGATATTTCCAGCCTTCTCCATTCTTGCCTGTTTGGGCAGACCACGTATGCATGGCATAAGGCATACCGGTAGTAGGGTATGTATTTCCATAACTTAATCCGAAATGAGAGTCGGTACCTTGCAGTGTATTGACATATTGCACAAGGTCTTTCATTTGGGCATATATACCTGTTGAGAAAAAAGAGAAGATCACTAAATAAATGAGTTTGTTCATGGTTATTTTTTTATGTGTTACATCTATTTCACTTGACAAATCAAAACAACTATATCTATTTATTACCATAAGTAATACCCTGCCAGTCATCTGTACAGAAAGGGGACGCCGGAAGGTTAACTCCATTGTATAAATTACAAATTGGATTATCTGCCCAAGCATAACGCACTGCTATTGCGAAAGCAACTTCAGGAGATGAGACGATGATGGAATTACCATCAATCATAGCATCAGCCCAGTGAAACTTATGATCAACGCCAGAGATAGTAAATCCTTTTACTCAAGTGGAGCATCGTTATCGTACAATGATTCCCAATTAAATACACGGTAGAAATAAGGACGATAAAAGTCGGCACTACCCGGTGCATTGAAATTATCCCAAAAGTTGGAACAGTCTGTATTGGTAGAGATCACCAATTCACCGGTACGTGATAAAGCCGGATGAATATTTACCATATAAACATGTTGATAACGTTGTTCGCCAATCTTATCAAGAAATTCGGGCAATGTAAAGAGAGTCTTTTGGTCGACAAACGGCCCATAAGGGTGCTTACTACGGAACATCAGCACGTCTCTCCCGAACCACATGGATTGTCCGATCATGTAGTAGGTATCACCTTTTTTAAATACCCAAGGCATAGAGCATGCACTTTCCAAAGGGATAATTGTAGAATTTTCAGCATCTTGGGTTGAGGGGTACTGCGTTGTCCACGAGAAATTTCCTTGCGGGTCGGCCACATAATATTCCCACTGGCTGCCAAGGTCGCGTGTAGCGGTACGTGCCACAGCCACCTTATAATTGGAAGTTGTGTAAAGATAGATATGTCCGTCTTCGTCTTCCCACATAGTGTCGCCATAACCTAAAGTGTGGTCGTTAAAATTATCATTACGACTGATAAGTTTCATATAAGTAGCATCACCCGGCTTTCCTTCCAAGCTATAAGTAGCCAAGCAAGTACCAAAGCGGCGCATCAAGTTGTTCGGATCGGTATTATCAACGGCTCCCCACAACATTTGCATCTGATTGTTATATATCGTAGCATCTCCTGCCCAATAAAGATAATCCTGATCGATTTCTCCAGCTTGTATTTTTTCATCCGAAAGTGTAGCTTTCGGATGACGAATGTGAGTACGTACCTGATAGTATCTATCCGCACTAGGATCGTTGGTTTGTACGTAATCAGCTAACCAAACAAGATTTTCATCCTTCTCACCAGGTGTTTGTACCATAATACTGTTACGCGGGAAACTACAATTACCTCGTGAACGATTTTCATTGATTACGCCATAGAAGCTATCATTGAACGACCAAAATATATTCCCGTCAGGCAAACCAGTGGTGAACACACCGTCTCCTCCATTCCAGCCCAACGACCGAGTGAAAAGGGCATTGTATTTCAAGTCTTTGTAGACGAACACTTTCCAATATTGTCCTGATCGATTTGGCATTAGTTCGAGATTCCATTCGGAATCAATTTGAGGCATCTTCACTTCTGAATTGCCGTAATAAGGTTCTTGCTGGTCACCACATGCTCCTCCAGCGAGGAGTGCGATACTTAGGATAAGATGAATTGGTTTCATGTTTAATAAGATATTTAAGATTATTTAATTTGTTTCTGCACCTGTAAGGCCGATAATACAAGCCATAAAGGTTGACAAAAAGATGCGTCTCATAATGTTATACTATTAGAGTTTAGGATAAAGACGATTCAGGAATGAAAAACCACTAATTCGGATAATTCTTTCTTTAGATGTATTTGATTTACTATCATTGCTCGAATAATACAATGATCTTTTCACTGAATAATAATACGTGAAAAAAAAGTATTGGGTTTAGTGGTGTATATCTTGTCAATCGTCTTAATACAAATTCAAGTCGTGAATTAGTCTCGGCTTATTGGCTTTAAATTGTTTAATTTTAATTTTATAAGTTTTACTATGAAATTGTACATGAAATCATTAATGCTACTCCTATTTTTAGGAACAGTTGCGTCCTGTAATGACAGTTTCCTCGATCAAACCCAAACTTCGGATTTAAATCGTGAGACCGTTTTTGCAGATAGTACGTATACCGCCAACTTCCTGACCGGAATTTATACCGACATCGGGTTTGATATCAACTACAACCGATGGACATACCTTTTGGCTAATGGTGGTGGGCTGCAAAGCGCTTGTGACGAAGCTGAATTTTATCCTTCGTCAACCATCTGGACAAACATGATGTTTGCTACCGGTACGGTTAATCCGGTTACGGTGAGTGATGACGCATGGTCGAAATGCTACACCAACATTCGTCGGTGCAACGTATTCCTCGCCAATATCGACCGATCACCGATGGTACAGAGCCAGAAAGCTCAATACATATCCGAAGCACTTTTCTTGCGTGCCTGGTACTACTTCATTCTGATGAAACACTACGGCGGTGTACCAATTATTGGTAATAATGTATATGATGCTACTTCGACAATGAAAACCTCGCGTAATACATGGGCAGAATGTGTAGAGTATGTGACCCATCAATGTGACTCTATCGTCCAACTCAATGTACTTCCCGTGAGACGAACTGGTCAAGAAAACGGTCGTGCCTCATCGGCAGCGGCATTGGGTCTTAAAGCCCGTGTCTGCCTCTATGCAGCCAGTCCATTATTCAATGGAAGTGATTTCGCTCCTACCGATACCAAAGAATTAGTAGGCTATCCCTCTTATGATAAAGAACGTTGGAAAACGGCAATGGATGCTGCCCGCGCAGTAATCAACCTAGGAACCTATAATCTCTTTATTAGAAGTAAAGATTTGAACGGCAAAGCCGAACCTGGTTTCGGATTCTACGTCGTATTCCAAGCCGGTGATACACGAAATGCCAATTTGACCGATGATGATGGTAAAAACAATAACGGAGCCTTTGCCGGCAATATCCTCGACCGTAAGTATCAACGTGAGTCTGGACATGAAGCTGCTTACTATCCCCCTAGTGGCAGTCACTCCGGAACACGCCACGGCGGGTACATATACAAAGAACTGGCAGATGCCTTCCCTATGATTGACGGTAAACCGATTAACAATAGCCAATACACATTCGATCCTTTGAATCCCGCCAAAAATCGCGACCCACGTTTCAACAACACTGTGATTTATGACGGTGCATTAGTTCCTGCCGACGATACTTACAGTGCTACCACAGTTGTTAACACATGGATTGGCGTAGGGCAGACAAGCGATACCAAGGCACTGCCACCGGTTTCTATGTACGCAAGGGATGTGATCGCTTATGTAAAGGTAGTACATGGAACCCAAGCCGTCACAACGATCCACTAATACGTTACGCCGACATTTTACTGATGTATGCTGAAGCAGCCAATGAATATCATGGTCCCGATTTCGAAGAAACACTAGGCGGGCAACAACTCGGTTGCTACCCCATATTAAAACTCATTC
>OGRI01002339.1_pt1 | contig 13862 bp, 8 predicted proteins | sample 1553391 | NCBI WGS metagenome assembly OGRI01 (sample SAMEA2580052, study PRJEB22360) | human gut metagenome | reverse complement strand
TCTTCATGACGTTGAGACTGGTGCGGCAGACGTAGTAGAGGCTGTATCCGAGCGTCGCGGCGACGAACGCTTGCAGGCGCAGACGTCGGTAGTACTTCGAGCGGGCGTCGTCGTCCATCTCGCGCCCGGGGGCGGGAGGGCTGATGCGGTAGAAGTCGGTGATGCGGCTCATGGGGTCAGTCGTGCAGTCCGCGTGCGCGGAGGTAGGAGATCAGCAGTTCGGGACGGTCGGTCTGGATCATGGTGGCGCCCATATCGACGAGTTTGCCGTAGACGGCCGCCGGGTCGCCTTCGAAGGCCGCATCGTCGCAGAGACCTCCGCAGAGCGACGGCCACAGGGAGTTCACCCAGAGTTTCGAGCCGCCGGCCAGCACTTTTTTCATGCAGGCTTCGACTTCGGGGGTGTATTCCGACCAGCAAACCTCGTAGGCAAGGGGTACGGTGTCCGTGCCGAGGTATTCGGCGAAGAGCGCCTGCCCTTTGGGTTTGAGGATGTCGATGATGGGCATGTACATCATGTTGTGCTCGTAGCGGGAGAACTTCGCGGCGACGTCTGCGACGGGGCTTTTGCCTTTGATGAGGAGCTGTCCGGTGACCCCGAGTTCCTCGGAGAGGCGCTGCACGAGGTCATAGTACTGGTAGCCCTTGTCGATATTGACCACGATGCGGTCCTTGCAGAGCTCCAGCGCTTCACGAAGCGTCGGCATGCGGTGCGACGTGGCCACGCCGTGGCCCGATTTGAGGAAACACCGTTGGATGGAGTCGTAGGGGATTTCGGCGATGAGACCTTTGCCCGTCGTCGTGCGGTTCAGCGTCCGGTCGTGGCAGACCACCAGCACGCTGTCGGAGGTCAGCGCAAGGTCGATCTCAACGATGTCGGCCCCCATGCCGATCACCGACTCGATGGCCGCCAGGGAGTTCTCGGGCCAGTTGCGCCAGTCGCCCCGGTGGCAGGCGACAAGCACCTTTTTCGAGGCGGGGTTGTGAATCTCCGAAACGACCCGTTCGGCACGGGTGCCGGGGGCGGATTCGGTGTGTGAACAGGAGGTTTGTAAAAGCAGCAGTCCTGAAAGAAGAATAAGCAGTTTTTTCATGGATTGTTTGGATTGAAGGCAATAATAATGTTAAATATATAGTAAGAAAAATCGTGTATTCGCGTGGACATACACGATTTTCTGTTGGAATCCGCTTCGTGTTACCAGTTCATCACGCGGACTTTATAGACATCCAGGTCGGGAACTTTGATCGTTCGTGTCTCTGTCGAGGCGTTCTTGTCCGTGGAGTAGCGGATGGTCTGTGTCGACCAGCTTTGCGAGCCCTCGGGATTGGTGGAATCCGTGTACCACAGTTCGCCCGTCTCGTCGTTGTAGTTAATCGATTTGATAGCTGTCGATGCGCTGAAGAGCATCATTTCGGTAAACCGGTTGGCGCCGATGTCGTAGAGATAGGCCCGGCGTCCGCCGATGCAGAGCGTGTTCGAATTGACGTAGCTCATGTCGTGCAGACCTCCCTGGGGCGTCTGTACGGTCTTTTCCAGTTCGAGCGACGGGGCTGCCGTCTCCCAGTCTTTGAGTTTGTAGATCTGGAGGCTCTGGCCGCCGATCGCATAGAGGCGCTGGGTCGTTTCGTTCCACACGACGCCGTGCGCCGAGCCGAGCGCCGACTGGTAGAGAATCCGGTTGGGCTGCGAGATGTCGTAAAGTTGTATAGAGTTATTCCCAGAACTTTCGCCTCCGGAACAAGCCACGACGATGCGGTTGCCGGGCAGCAGTTCCGCCGAGTGGGCGTTGGGAGTCGCCGTGGTGTGGAACAGCACCTCCTTCGTGGCGATGTCGAGCAGCACGCACCAGTTGTAGGAGCTGGTGCACAGGAGTTTCTTGCCGTTGTCCACCGGCTTGCAGTCGTCGAGGTGGTTGCAGCGGCTCTTGTCCAGCCCGAGCACGGCGGCGGCTTCGGTCGCGTCCCAGCTCCATGTGACCGCATCCTTGTAGGTGGTTTCGTTGGCCAGCCCGGCGTCGATCATGTAGACCATGTTGTCGCCGCAGAAGACCAGTTCGGTCACGAAACTCGAACGGGCGTCGTCGGTGTCGTGCTTGCCCCCGGCCTCCAGGGTCACGGGCTCCGTCTTCCCGACCGAGAACGAATTACCGTCGGTGTCGGTGAGGGTCACGGTGTAGCCCTGCGACAGGGCCACGGGGGCGATCATTACGGGTATCAGCTGCGTCTCTTTCGAACAGTCGAGGGGTGCGGGCAGCGTCACGGTGATCGTCTGAGCCGATGCCGATGCCGACCAGTCGTCGATGCCGATCGTGAGCTCTCCGGCGATCCCTTCGCCGCCGTTGGCCTTTACGACCGCCTTGCTGACCGAGTAGTTGCCCTTTTTAACGCTGACGTACATCGTGCAGAAGAGATTCGTGAGCTCCATGCTGCAACCCTCGTAGGTGTTGAGCCGCGCCGTGGCCTTGCCGGCGAGAATCGGGGCGACGGAACCCGTCTGCGCCGTGGGAACGACGGTTTTCAGCGTGCCGTTCTCACAGCGGAGATCGGCGTCCGAGGGCCAGAAAGCGACGACCGTCGAAGCGGCGTGCTGCGGCGCGCTGAGCGTGAAGAGAAAGAGCGATTTTTGCGATCCCGGCTGGATCGGCGCCGCATAGACGGCCTCCGGGACGCTTTGGTCTGCGGCGAACAGTCCGGCCTTGTCGTTTCTGCCCCAGGTGGGCAGCGTTGTCGCTCCCTTGTCGTTGTAGTATTTCGACAGCGTCAGGGTGGTTTTCGAAGAGAGTTCCCGGGGCGAGTCGTCGTCGTTCGAGCAGCCCGCGACGAGGAGTCCCGTTCCGGCGCAGAGCAGCAGAACCCGGAACAGGCGGAGTTTTAAGCTATTCATAATTTCAAATCTTTTGTGTCGCATTTTTATTGAGATCTTAAAATAAAACGAAACAAGTTCTTACCGGATAATGATCCGAGATATAAGGAGCACCATAATTTTCTTTCAGAGTTTGGAAAATGCTTGCCACGCATCCGTTATCATAAAAGATATGGTCAAGTTTACGGGTTCCAGATGTTTTGTAGCCGTTGTATGTGGCTTCCTGATCTGTGACAGGAGCAGTCGCACGGGCATCTTTCATTACTTGGTGCAACGGATTGAAACAACTCTCATCGGTATCCGAATTGAAATCAGCAGTAAGAAATACCGGAAGTTGTTCTGAGTTGACCTCCTCTATTTTATTTATAATTAATTTGATAGATTCTTTTCGAGCCACAGTGCCGGAGTTGTCGAGATGCGTGTTGAAAAAATAGAACCGCTTGCCGGTTGTTTTTTGTCTGAATAACGCCCATGTACAACTTCGGTTGTAATTGGCATCCCAACCCTTCGAGGGTATGTTAGGCGTTTCTGACAGCCAAAAAGTTCCTTTATCCAGCATTTCGACTATTGATGTCTGGAAAAAGATGGCCATACACTCTTCAGAGGCATATGTTTCCGTTTTGGGAGGTGCTTCACCGGTATCGCGTCCTAATCCGTACCAAGCATATTCCGGGCACTGTTTTGCCAAATAAGTGATTTGATGGGGTTGTGCTTCTTGTAAACCCATTATGGTCGGCTGTTGCCTGTTTATCATCGTTATGACGGCTTGTTTACGATTCTTCCAGATGTTGTCTCCATCGGAGGGGTTGTCGACACGGATGTTGAAAGAGATGGTTTCGATGACATAAGGCGAACGGGCCTCGTCAGCATCAGCCTTGCCGCCGGCTGTCAGCGTGATTGGCTTGTCCGATGAAACAGTATATGAAATCCCGTTAATGTCATAGATGGTCACGGAGTATCCTTGCGACAGGGTTACAGGCGCGAGCATAACCGGGATCAGTTTGATCTCAGCCGAGCAGTCCAGCGGTGTGGAAAACTTTACGGTAACACTCTTTTCCGATGCGCAAATAACACCGTCCTTAAGCCTGATTGAAGTTTCTCCGGCGATGGCTTCCCCGCCGTTGGCCTGTATAACGGCTTTGGCAATTGCATGGCTTCCCCAAACAGGTATATACATGGTGTTGAACAGGTGTTTCAACTCCATGTGCAACCCTTCGTAAGAGTCGATGCGACCTGTTGTTTGTCCGATCAGAAGTGGAGCGACGGTTCCTGTCTGCGTTGTGGGTATCGTCGTTTTCAATATGTCGTCCTCATATATGAGATTCGCATCGGCTGGGTAGAAAGCCACTAATGTTGCATTGCTATGTTTCGGGGCCTTGAAATTGAGCAGAAAAAGCGATTTCGGCGATTGTGTCTGAATTGGGGAGATGTTGATCTTCTGCAAAAAGTTGTCCCTGATGACGAAAATGCCGGCCTTATCGTCTTTTGTCCATGGATGAAGGGTTGTTTCTCCTTCGTTGTTGTAATATTCTGACTGGGTCAGGGTGATTTTTGCGGCTAATTCGATGTATTCCGAGGAATCGTTATCGGAGCAGCCCGCCATGAAATATGCGGTCATTCCGAATCCTATTCCGAACCATATTGATTTTCGAATTTTATTCAATGAAAAGCGTTTCATTGTTCAACGTTTTTTATTTTATTAAGAATGACTTTGCTGCAGGTTTTCATGACGTTTCCGGAGGTAAGGTTTCCTGCGGCGTGCCGGCCTGCTCCCCGCAGGCGGCTCCCGAAAGAGCCGCTGCGAGGATCAGCAGTTTGTTGATTGTTCGTATCATCGGTTATCGTTGGATTAAGTATTCGTTTTCATGTCCCAGTACGACCTGTTCGGCGACGCTGCGCAGGTAGGCGGCCTTCGATGCCTCGATGCCGCAGTCGGCGGGCGAGCTGCCGAACGCCTCCCCGTAGAGCACGAGGTAGTTGACGCAGGCTTTCAGGTAGGCGCCGTAGACCGACTGGTGCTTATTGTCGGTGTGGTAGAGGTTGATGCCCGAAGAGCCTTCGCGCACGATACGGAACGCTTCGCCGATCGGCGATATCCACGTTCCGGCGGCTTTTGCCATGGCACGTGCACCCTTGGCATTGTAGTTTTCGAAAGTCGCGAAGTCGGTGAATCCGCCGTAGCTGCTGGCCGAGAAGGTCCAGGTCTGTTCGAGAATGACTTTGCAGGAGGCCGATTTCGCCCGAATTTTGTCCGCCAATGCCGTGCAGTTGGCAGCTATTGACGCCGTGCCGTCGCGTCCGTAGGTCGCGGGATTCTGGCTCTGGTCCTGAATGAAGGCGTAGTCGTAGCCTCCGATGTCGATGGCGTCGGTCGAGAACGACAGCCCCAACTGCTGTCCGAAATTCTGCGAACCCTTGAAATGCCCCTTGACATTGAGATAGTGGCCTTCGTTCCAGGCGATCTCTTTGAGCATCCACGCCGGGTTGCTGTAATAGGAGAACGAGTTGCCGAGGCAGAGCACCTTTTTCGTGTCGCCCGGGACCGCCGTGCCGAGGTTCTGGACATAAGAGCCCGAGAACCCGAATTGGGGTAATTGACTTGCTGAGTCGTCAGCCGAAATATCTTGTGTACCACCCGTGCAGGTGTAAGGACCCACAGCGCGGCAGCGGATCTGCACCGCACCCTCGACGGGATCGGTGAAACGGATGGTCTGCATGATGCTGGCGTGCTGGTAGTTGGTTCCTGTGGCCACGCCCGAGCACTTGTAGGAATAACGGATCGAGGGGTCCTCGGGTGCGGTGAGCAGGTCCTCTTCGACGCTCTTCCAGACACCTCCGTCGAGATACTCCACGATGAAGTATTTGGGCGAATTGGCTTCGCCGGCCATCGTGGCGTCGAACTCTACGGCCGTACCGGCTTCGAGTCGCCTTACGGGCAGGGTGTAGAGCCAGTAGTCACCTTCGACCATTGTCGAGACGGAGGGACGGTATGAATTGACCGTGCGGGTGAATTCACGCCCGACGTTGGCCTCGCCGCGTACGACGGATATATAACCCGAACTGCCCGAGGTCGACGGAAGCATGTTCGAAGCGCTCCACGAGGAGTTGTACTGTCCGACAGTCGATGCCGAGAAGATCCACTGGCTCGGGAAGGCCGGGCCTGCCATCAAATCAGTGTCGAGCTTGCCTCCGGCCTCCAAGGTCACCGGTTCTGTTTTTTTGATTAAAGCTATATCTTCGCCTTTGGAATCGTAGATGGTCACAGTATACCCTTGCAAGAGTGTCGCAGGGGCGATCATAACGGGTATCAGTTGTGTTTCCTGTGAACAATCCATGGGGGTGGGCAGTGTTACAGTGATCGTCTGTTCTGATGCTGATGTTGACCAGTCATCGATGTCAACGGTGAATTCCCCTGCAATTGCTTCGCCGCCGTTGGCCTTTATGACCACTTTGCTGACTGAATAGTGGCCTTTCTTGACGCTGATATACATCGTGCAGAAAAGGTTTTTCAGTTCCATACTGCAACCCTCGTAGGCATTGAGTTGTGCTGTGGCCTTGCCGACGAGAATCGGGGTGACAAAACCCGTTTGCATCGTAGGGATGACAGTTTTTAACGTGCCGTTTTCACAGCGGAGATTGGCATCCGAGGGCCAAAATGCGACGACCGTCGAAGTTGCATGTTGCGGTGCGTCGAGCGTGAAGAGAAAGAGCGATTTTTGTGATCCCGACTGGATCGGTGCTGTATAGACGGCTTCCGGAGCGTTTTGGTCCGTAACGAACAGTCCGGCCCTGTTATTCCTCTCCCAGGCGGGCACCGTTATTGTTCCTTGCTCATTGTAGTATTCCGTTAGCGTTAAATTGATTTTCGAAGCGAGTTCGCGGGACGAATCGTCGTTGTCATTAGAACAACCCTCGGCGAGTAATCCTATTCCTGTGCAGAAAAGTAGCAAGCCTCGGAGCAAATAGAATTTTATTATGTTATTCATATTTGTGGCATTTGATTGGGTTATTTTTTCATTTTGCCGAGAATAACCTCTTTGTAGGCTTTTACGACATTTTCGGGCGTAGCGTTCACCCCGGCGCGGACTTCGTGCATGAAAACTCCCTTGTAGCCGGAAGCCTGTAGGCGGCGGAGGAAATCAGGCCAGTCGATGACGCCTTCGCCCGGCAGCCAGTGACGTTCGTCCTTGCGGTCGTAGTCCGAAGCGTGGATCGTGCCGATGCGGTTGCCGACGGCCTCGAAGAAGTGCGCATGCTCCTCTTTGAGCAGGTGGTTCGAATCGAAGCAGACCATGACTTCGGGGTAGTCGGCGATGAGCCGCATAAGCTCGCCCGAGTCGCGGCCCAGGCACGTGCGGGGCAGGTTCTCGATGCAGAGCACCGCGCCGATCTCTTTGGCGGACAGCGCGAGGCGACCGATGGAGTTGGCCGAGTTCTGCAGGCGGATCTCCCGTTCTTCGTCGGCGATCGGCTCCGAACTGGGATGGAGCACGAGCCGCTGCGGGCCGAAGATCGACGCGAGGCGGATCATCCGCTCCATAAGCGCGACGTTCTGTTCGCGCAGCGCCGGATCGGGTACCGAGATGTCGAGCTGGCGGCTGAACGGCAGGGGGCAGGACCAGACTTTCAGTCCGGCTTCTTCGAGCAGCGCCTTGACGCGGTAGGCCCGGGTGTAACATTCGTTCTCGGGAGCGTTGCGCCAGAAATAGTTGAAGACAACCTCCACGTGGTCGATGCCCGCGGCTTTGATCTGCGCGAGTTTTTCGGGCTCAGGGACCTTCACCATGCCGAGCGATACGCCCAGGGGGTATTCGGCCCGGACGGATCCAGCAGTCAGCAGAAAGGTTATCGTTATGAGCAGTAGTTTCTTCATTGTTTTATTTTGGCTGGTGAAAGGAGACGCCGGGGATTCCCGGCGTCTCTTGATTCAATTATTTGACGCAGCACGATCCACAAATGTCGCCGCCATGGGTACTCCAGCTCGATGCGCGTTCGCCGCCGACGTATTTGCCGACGAACATGCCGTTCTGGTCGCCGCTGCCGATGAACGCCGAATAGAACACGCCGTCGAGGTAGTTGTTTCCGCCCATCTGGCGCTGCGCCGCGGCGGTGGCTCCCGTATAGCTCCACGAGTCGAGGACGTTGCCGTTGGCATCGAAGATATAGGACGTGTTGGTGGGCTGTCCCGCCGTGATGTAGAACCGGTTTTCAGTGTCTACGCACGGGTGGGAGTAGTTGTAGGTGTTGCCGACGGCCTTTCCGGTGTGGACATGCACCCAGTTGACGGCCGAAAGGTCGCCCTTCACGTTGTAGACCGAACCGTTTTTCGAACCGGCGAAGACCGAACCGTTGGGGGCCACAACGGGCTCATAAAGGAGGTTGGGATTGTCTTTCTCTACTACCAACGATTTTATCGCTTCATGTGTTTTTATGTTAACGGCCCCTATATAACCATTTCTGCCACCAAAATAAGCAAGGGTTTTGTCGCTGTTGACGGCAAATCCGGTGATGTCGGACATTTCGCAGCCAAGGGTAACCTTGGCGATTTGTTCGCCGGTTTCAATATTGACGAAGAAAGCGTCGGTTTGCGTTCCGATCAGCAGCTCGCTGCCGTTAACCAGCAGGCCCCTTCCGGCATCTCCTGCTGAAAACTGCCATTTCTTTTGTCCCGATGCAGCGTCTATGGCGAAGGCTTTACCCAAAGCATCACAAATGTAAACCACTGTTCCGTTAGCATTGACGGCCGGGGCGGCGCTCTTCATTGAACCGGCTTCGGAGAAGATCCACTTCAACTCGCCTTCCGGCGTGATGGCATAGAACTGTCCAGCGCTTGTCGTGCCGTAGTAAATGTCGCCTGTCACGGGATTCACGGTGAGCATGTTGTAGCTTCCTGATTTGGAGGTTGGTAGGTAACGCCACTTCTCATTGCCTGTCACGACGTCGAAGGCGTAGAGGGCGGAGACTTTGTTGAAGGTGATGATGTAGACGGTCTTTCCGTCGGGCGAGAACACCGGACAAGTGCCTTTGAATCCGTTGTAGTTCGAGCCGTCCTGCGCCCAGTCGGTGCTGTAGATGACGTATTCGCGGATTTCGACCTCGAGGGTCCACGAGCGGGCGTTGCCGTCGATCGTGGCGTTCAGCTTCACGGTCTGTGTGCCGACCGTGCCCAGTCCGTATTTCACGACGGTTCCCTCCTTCACGACGTCGCCCGGGAAGGTCCACTTCACGTCGGTGGCCGTCGGGTAGTCTTCGGTGTTGAACGAGAACGTGATCGGCTGGTTCTTGGCCGCCTTGTCGCGGTCGAGGATGTAGGGGATCGCCAGGGTCGGCATCGCTTTCGCGGTGGCCGGTTCCGAGGCGCCCTTTTCGTAGTTGGCCGTCAGCGAGAAGTAATAGTTCTTGTCGTTGATCAGCTTGTCAAGCGTCACGCTCGTCGCGTCCTTGTCGAGCGTCTGTTGCTCGACGTTGTCGGGTGTGTCCTCGTTGTAGTAGGAGAGCGTGTAGGAGAGCACCGTCGTCGCGGGCTTGGTCCACGCGAGGCTCACGAACGAGTCGCCCGCATCGACCGTGAGGTCGGTGACCGGGAACCGCGTCGTGGCGGGTCTGCCGACGACGGCGACGTAGTTCGAGACGAGTTTTCCGTAGACCGCCTGCACGTAGAAGGTGTACTGCGTGTCGTTGACGAGTCCGCCGACCGTGCAGTTCATCTCGCCGCCCGTGCGCAGGGTGACCGTTTCCGAATCGGCATCGGTGTAGTAGACGATGAAGTCCGTCGGGTTCCAGCCTTCGGGCAGGCTCCAGGCGAGCAGTACCTCCTCGTCGCCCGGCGTGGCGGTGAGATCGGTGACCTGGTGGCGGGCCGCTCCGGCTTCGGGGATATCCTCACTCCAGCATGCGGTGAGGCCCGCGGCGATGAACGATATCAGCAAAAGGTTGATTATCTTTTTCATGCTTGTTCTGACTTAAGTGGTTGGTTAATTGAAACCGGGATTCTGCCAGAGAATCGACGGGTTGTTCACGATTTCGATCTGGTTTTGCGGGATCGGGAAGATCAGGTTGTGCGAATCGAGTGAGTAGCCCATTTCGCGGAAATAGTCGCCGGCCAGCCCCAGCCGCACGAGGTCGAACCAGCGGTGGCCTTCGAGGGCGAACTCACGGCCCCGTTCAGCGGCCAGCTCGCGGCGGAACTCCGCTAGGCTTTTGACCTCGTCGGTCGTCAGTTCGTCGAGCCCGGCCCGCGTGCGGGTCTTATTGAGCCATTCCAGCGCGTCGCCCAGGCTGCCTCCCGATTCGGCCAGCGCCTCGGCGTACATCAGCACCACGTCGGCATAGCGCAGGTGCGGGAAATCGTTGCCCACCTGCGTTGTGTAGGTTGCGTCGTAGGTGTCGTACCATTTGGTCATGGCGAAGAGATTGTCTTTAATCTTGGTGTAGGAGCTGATCAGCGGTAGACGGTTGTCCTTCTCGCTGTCGTAGATCGCCTTGAAGGTTGGTGTGGGGTTGTTGATGTCTGCCAACACATCTGTGTTGGCGCTGTACCAGTAACCGTGGCCGTTGTCGTTGGTCTTGTTGTAGTAGAGCGCGAAGATGATCTCCCGGTTCATTTTGTTACCCACGTCGAAAACCTTTTTCGTCGTCGATTCCAGTCCGTAGGAGGTGTTCTTCATCGCCTCTTCGAGGGCCGTCTTGGCCTCGGCGGGCTTGCCGAACGTGAGGTAGACCTTCGCCAGCAGCGTGTAGGCCGCGATGTTCGCCACACGGGCCTTTTCCGGACCCGGTGTCGGCGGCAACAGCCGGGCCGCCTCGGCAAGGTCTTCGGTCAGCAGCGTGTACATCTCCTCCTCTGTGCAGCGGGGGATGAGTTTGGCAGCTGCTGGGGTTACCACGGTGCGGGTGATGGGCACCACGCCGAAGACGCGGTAGAGGTTGAAATACCACCACGACCGCAGGAACAGACATTCGCCGCGATATTTGTCGTAGTTGGCGATCTTGGCTCCGGTCATGTGGTCGAGTACGTCGTTGCAGCGATAGATGCCGTTGTACCAGGCATTCCAGATGTCGTTCAGGATGCCGTTGTTAGCTGTCTCAGCGAAATGGTCGATGTCGTAGCGGTTCTGCGTCGATACAGCCATCGATTCAAGGACGTTTTCGTCTCCGCGGTAGCCGATCTCCGTGAGGTGGAAGCTCATCTGGGTTTTGAGTTTGGCATAGCACGCCACGACTCCTTGGTTGAAGTCGTCGTCGGTCTTGTAGAAGTTGCCTTCGGTGATGTTGTTGCTCGGGTACTGTTCGAAGAAACTTTCGCCGCACGAGCCCAGACCCAGTACGAGGAGTCCCAGCGCAAGGAAATATTTCGGTTTCATAGTCATCGTCATTTTTGATTACAGGTTAAAGTTCACACCGACGCTGAACGTGCGCGACAGCGGATAGGAGCAGTAGTCCTCGCCCGGACGCAGGGCGTCCGTCGAGCGTTTGTTGACCTCGGGGTTGTAGCCCGAATAGTCGGTCCACGTGAAGAGGTTCGTGCCCTGCACGTAGATGCGCAGCTTCGAGATGCCGGCCTTGCGGGTCCAGCGGTCGGGGAAGGTGTATCCCAGCGAAAGGTTTTGCAGGCGCAGGTAGGAGCCGTCTTCGAGATGGAACGTCGAGGTACAGGCGCCGTTGTTGCCGCTCGATTTGCGGGTCGCGCGGTTCAGTTCGCCGTAGGGATAGCGTTGCAGCGACTCCTTCATCATGTTCGACGAAGCCTCCATGTTGAGCAGGTAGCGGCGTTCGAGGTTCAGGATTTCGTTGCCGTAGACGCCCTGGAAGTTGGCCGCCAGGTCGAAGCCCTTGTACGAGAGGTTAACCGAGAAGCCGTAGTAGAAATCGGGCATGTAGTTGCCTACGATCACGCGGTCGGCGTCCTTTTCGAGAATGCCGTTGCCGTTGGCGTCGACGAAGCGGAAGTCGCCGATCGTCGTGGTGTCGAAATGGGGATAGGAGTCCAGCTCCTCCTGGTTGTGGAAGATACCGTCCTGCACAAGCAGGTAGTAACAGCCGACGGGCTGGCCTACGCGCGTGAGGTAGTAACCGCCGGCGTAGGAGGATTCTTTGATGATGTCGGCGTTCTCATCGCCGAGGCTCAGCACCTTGTTGCGGTTGAGCGACCAGTTGGCGGCAAAGGCGTAGGAGAAGTCGCCGAAGCTGCGCCGCGAGGTGAGCGCCAGCTCGATACCTTTATTCTGCATTGAACCGATGTTGACGTTCGACGAGGTGAGGCCCGATACTGATGAGACGGGAACGTCGAACAGCATGTCGGTCGTCTTCGAATAGTAGTAGTCGGCGGTGAATCCGAGGGTGCCGCGCCACAGGCTGACATCCAGACCAACGTTGTACTGCGTGTTCTTCTCCCAGCCCAGGTCGTTGTTAGCGATCTGCGTGGGATAGACCTGCGAAGTGAGTCCGTTGCCGAGATCGATGTTCGTCGAGCCGTAGAGCGCCAGGTATTCAGAATTGCCGATTTGAGCGTTACCGGTCTGTCCCACGCTGGCGCGGATTTTCAGGTCGTCGACCCATTTCACATCGCGCAGGAAGCTCTCGTCGCTCATGCGCCATCCCACGGAGGCCGCCGGGAAATAACCCCACCGGGTGTTGGGGGCGAAGCGCGACGAACCGTCGCCGCGGATCGAGGCCGAAACCATGTAACGGCCCTTGTAGGAGTACTGCGCACGCACGAGCCACGAGGCGAAGGTGTAGGCGTACTTGTTGTTGTAGGTCTCCGTCAGGTCGATGGTCTTGCCCTTCGTGGTGCGGATCTTGTCGTCGCCGGCCGTGCCGGTGCCCACGATCTGCGAGGTCTGGATGCCCTGCTTCTCGGCTTCGTAGACCGCCACGGCGTTGACCGAATGATCGCCGAAGGTGCGGTTGAAGGAAAGTTGGTTGGAGATCGTCCAGTGGAAATAGGAGTTCATGTTGTTCTGCGCTTTGGGGGCTGACAGATCGTCGTAATATTTATGGCCGCGCAGGGGGATGTACGAGGGGCGGTAGTAGTTGCGGATGTAGGAGTAGTAGTCGCCGCCGGCCGTGAATTTGTATTCCAGCCCTTTGATGAACTCATAGGAGACGTAGGCGTTGCCCAGAATGTTGATCTTCTCGCGCACGTCGTCGATTTCGAGCGCCAGCGCCACGGGGTTGAGCACCTCGTTGGTCTGGGTGTCCCAGCTGTTGACGCGCAGGAATCCGTTCATGTCCCAGTTGTAGGAGCCATCGGTGTTGTAGACCGGGAAGACCGGAGGCGCCATCAGTGCCGAGGCGATTACACCATCGTCGCCGTACTGCGTGTCAGAGGAGATGTAGTTGGTCTTCGAGTAGGAGGGCGAGAAGCTGACGCCGTATTTCAGCCGGTTGCGCTTGCCGTCGATGTTGGCCCGCAGGCTGTAACGTTCGAAATCCGACCCGATGATCGTTCCCTCGCGGTAGAGGTAGTTGGCGCCGATGTAGTAACCCAGCGTCTTGGTGCGGCCCGAGACCGATACAGAGTGCTTGGTCGAATAGGCCGTGCGGAAGATGGCGTCCTGCCAGTCGGTGTCGGTCATCGTGCCGGTCTTGTCCTGCAGGTAGGCCGTGATGAGCGGGTCAACGCGGTGGTAGGTCTGGGGACGGTCCTCGTAGGGGTCGTCAATCGAACCCGTCGGAACGTTGAACAGGTAGGCGCCGTCGCGGGCCTCTTTGAAGATTTTGGCGAATTCATAGGCATTGAGCATGTCGATCGTCTTCGAGACGCTCGAGACGCTGAACTGGCCGTCATAGCTCACGACGGGGCGTTCGCCCTCGCCGCGTTTGGTCGTGATGAGGATGACGCCGCACGAGCCGCGCGAACCGTAGATCGCCGCCGCCGAGGCATCTTTGAGCACTTCGAGGCTCTCGATGTCGCTGCTTTCGAGGTTCGAGAAGGCCCGGGCGTCGCACGGAACGCCGTCGATGACGTAGAGCGGGTCGTTGCCCGACGTGGCCGACT
>OGRI01002336.1_pt1 | contig 13888 bp, 10 predicted proteins | sample 1553391 | NCBI WGS metagenome assembly OGRI01 (sample SAMEA2580052, study PRJEB22360) | human gut metagenome | reverse complement strand
TTCTGTATGGCATCAACAATGTCTTTTCATATAAGAATTTTGACCTGTCTTTCTTCTTTCAGGGGTCATACGGGAATGATATTTATAATGCCACCCGTATGTTTACCGAAGGAATGTTCGACTCCCGCAACCAGTCCGACCGTGTCCTGATGCGTTGGCGTAATCCGGGAGACTACACTACTGTGCCCCGTGCGGAGAAAGATAAATACCCGGCTATTTCTTCCCGTTTTGTAGAAGACGGATCTTACTTTAAACTGAAAAATGTGAAACTGTCATATACTTTGCCGCGTCCGCTGACCCGGAAGGCTTTGATGGACAGAGTGACGGTCTATATATCAGGGGATAACCTGGTGACTTTTACCAATTACAGAGGTTATGACCCGGAAGTGAATATCGGTGGAGGCAGTTCTTCGGCTATGGGAATCGACCAGGGTGTCTTCCCCCATGCAAGAACTTATATTCTGGGAGCTACTATTGTATTTTGAGCATTGTTCAACTCATTAAATCTAAAAAAGACATGAAACAGATATATTCTATATTTATATCCGCAGCTTTGCTGCTCAATGTAGGGCTGACCTCCTGTGATAGTTTCCTGACAGAAACACCGCAGGGAGAACTGACCGAAGCCAATGCTTTTACTTCCATAAAAGATGCGGAAGCACTGATTATCAGTTGCTATGACGGAATACAGAAGGGGCATGAAGAATATTATATGTGGTATTATATGATTCTTGCAGACTGTTTTGCGGATAATGCATACAGTGGTGGTGATGATGTGGATATCAATAATGTGTTCTTACGCGACCTGACTCCCCGTAATGCGGTTGTTATGAAATCATGGAAGTCGCTTTACGGAAGTATTATGCGTTGTAACGTAGCTTTGAAATATATACCTCAAATTAATGATCCGTTGTTGGACGCGGAAGCTTTTACCGGAGTGAGTAAACGTGAAGAAATGCTTGGAGAAGCTTCTTTCTTGCGGGCGTTGCATTATTTTAATTTAGTAAAGACCTGGGGATGTGTGCCTGTTGTGACTACTACGGGAAGCACTGCTCCGGCTGATGTGCAAGTGCCTCGTGCCGATTCGGAAGAGGAAGTTTATGCACGTATCATTGAAGATTTGGAATTTGCGTTGACCCGTTTACCGGACAAGCGTGCTACGGAAGCTGAAACCAGAGGATTTGCCAGTAAAGGGGCGGTTAACGCTTTGTTTGCAAAAGTGTATGCAACGAAAGGTGCACCCGGCAATGTAGAATGGGATAAGGTGAAGACCTATTCGGAAGCAGTGATGAATTCGCCGGTATACCGATTGGTGGATACGTATGACCATCTGTTTGACGATGAACATCGTAATAATAGTGAGACAATTCTGGCTGTACAGTATATCGCCAACAGTACGGAAAATAATTACGTACCTGTTCTTCTATTGCCTCCTTCCATGACAGAGCAGAATTGGCGTAAATATCTGACACCTTCCCAAAGTTTGCTGAAAGCTTTTGATGATGAAGGAGATCAGGTTCGTAAAAACTCTACGGTCATCTTTGAGGACATTAACAATATTTGGTTCGACCAGTATTATGCGCAACTGAAGAATGGACAATGGGAAACCCGTACATTGCCTTTCCCTTACAAGTGCAGGGCAAAGAATCGGGTAGGATGGGATTGCGGAGACTTGATCTATATTTTCCGTCTGGCTGATATTGTTTTGTTGCATGCAGAAGCAGTCAATGCTTTGTCCGGTCCGGCAACTGCAATAGCGGAACCCAATCTGCAAAAGATTCGTACCCGTATCGGACTTCAGGAATTGAATGCCAGTTCAAGAGAAGAGCTGACCCGGCTTCTTTTGAAAGAAAGACGCTTGGAACTGGCTTACGAAGGAGAGCGATTCTTTGATTTGAAACGTTATGGAATTGCTCAAAGCACCCTGTCAAGTCTGACGTGGTCGGAAATTGTGGATGGAGAACAAACGACTGTTACGGGTAAATTCCCCGCACACATGTTGCTGATGCCTATTCCGCAGGAAGAAAGGGATCGTAATCCGAACCTAACTCAAAATCCGGGGTATAATTAATCCTCTTCCTTTATTAATCTTTAAATGAAGAAATATGAAAACGAATTTATATAAGCTTGTTTCATTCTATATATTTATCGGGTTACTGGCTGTTTCTTGCCAGAATCAGGATGAAATGTTTTTCGATCCGTCTGCCGAAGCACCTGTCATTGGAAAGTTATCCTTGAATCAGGAACAGTTGCAATATGGTGGGTCGGTAAAATTAAACGTGGAGGTGACGGATGCAGATGCCTTGTCGCACGTAGAAATACGCTTGGTTGCCAATCAGGCGGTGCTTTATTCCAAAACTCTTCCGGGAAATAATCAAAAGACATTGAAAGTGGAAGAAGAAATCGAAGTGCCGTTTGGACGTTTGTGTGGCGAGCAACTTGCTTCTCTGGAGGTTGTGGCTACAAATAAAAATGTGAAAACAGCAGAACAATCTTACGAGATTCCATTGGAAAGGCCGGATTTTGCACAATTATATGTAGTGGTTGGTGAAACAGGGGAAGAAATTGTGCTGCAAAGGGATGAAAGTAATCCGTTAACTCCTTATTTATATAAGGCTACTGTAGACTTGCCGAATAATACAAATGTGTTTATATATAGCGAGCCGGAAAAGAAAGGAATGGTATGGGGATTTGATGCCAGTACGAATACTTGCGAGTTGGCTTCGTCGCGTCCGGTTTCCCTTTGTGATTCACAGAGTACGGAAGAGAAAGTGAGAGAGGTGGTATTCGATGCTTTTTCTTTTGAGATTTCACCTCTGAAAAAGGAAATGACGGTAAATGATGTTGTCTTCATGCTATATAAGAAGAATGCGTCGGATAATGATTTTGTAAGCAATACACTTCGTGCCCAGAATGTTTCTTTGACAAACGGTGAAGAAGTGAGGACAGAATTGATTGATCTCAATGTGTTGAAGTTTGATCCGGATTTCTTTAAACTGGAAGGAGATAAGTTGATGTATATCGGGCAGACAGGTAATGTGACGTTATATATGAATACGATGTTCAACTTTGTTTTTGTAGAGAGTGCGGAAAATCCGTTAACTACTAATGTTTCCTATCCGGAAGTTTTGTTTGTGAATGGTTGGGGAATCGGTCGCCCGGAATTGTGGAACTATAATCCGGATTGGGATTTTAATAATGCAGTTATTTTCCGTAAAGTATCGGAAGATGCTACCCAAACTGTCTATTCACAGACTGTCATTGTCAGTAAATGGGTTCAATTCAAATTCTATAATCAGAAAGACTGGGGAGGTGAGTTCTCTTGTCCGAATATAACGTTTGAAGATGACAACTTTAAAGCCGTAGAAGAAAGCGGTAAACCGGGAAATTATAATATATCACCTTCGTTGGGTGATGACACGAGTTATAAATCAGCAGTTGCCAAGATTACATTTATTGTCCCGAAATCGGGAAATGCAACTCGTTTTCAGAGTACTATTCTGGTAGAGAGTGACCGGGATTAAGCAATCACTTATCATTTAACTAATTTGTATTATGCATAAAAAGATTCAATATATATTGTTGCTTATGTTATTTACCTGTTTGATACCTGTTACGGCGAAAAACAAAAGCCGGATCAGTCTGAATGATGAATGGCAGTTCAAGCAATCTATATCTCAAAGTTGGCTCCCGGCACAAGTGCCCGGAGCTGTACATACCGATTTGATGAATAATCGTATGATAAAGGACCCGTTTTACGGAGTAAATGAGAAATCCCTGCAATGGATTGGAGAAAAGGATTGGGAATATAAAAAGACTTTCATAGTAGATGAGGCTCTGCTTCAAGCGCCCAATGTACAGCTAGTTTTTGCCGGACTTGATACGTATGCCGATATTTATATCAATGATTATCTGGTGATGAAGTGTGACAATATGTTTCGTACATGGACTTTGAATCCTCTTCCTTATTTGAAGAAAGGGGAGAATACTATCCGCATCTATTTCCATTCTATATTTAAGGTGGATATGCCTAAGTACCTGGCGTCTCCTTTCCAGTTGCAGGCATGGCCTAATAATGATCAGTCGGATATTATGTTAAGCCTTTATGCCCGCAAAGCCGGATATAATTATGGATGGGACTGGGGCCCTCGTTTGATTACTACCGGTATCTGGAGAGATGTTTATCTGGAATACTGGGATGATATCCATATCGATGGAACTCAAATTATTACCCGGAAACTGGAGTCGGGAAAAGCGAAGATGGAGGCTGTTTGTACGGTGATGAGTGATGAGGATACGAAGGCAACGTTTACAGTGGAATATGATAAGAAAGAGGCTGTTCGTAAACAAGTAGCATTAACTAAAGGGATGAACACGGTACGGGTGGACTTCGAAGTGAAGAATCCTGAATTATGGTGGACTAACGGATTAGGCAATCCCCGGATGTATGATTTCGATATTGTATTGGATAAAGAAGGACGTAAGGTGACAGACCGTGTAAAGACGGGTATCCGTACATTGGAAATAGTTCGTGAAAAAGATGAACAGGGGCAGTCAATGTTTGTGAAGCTGAATGGAAAAGCGGTCTTTATGAAAGGAGCCAATTATATTCCTTTGGATAATTTTCCGAACAGGGTGCCTGAAAGTTGGTACGAATATATCATAAAGTCGGCAGCTGATGTGAATATGAATATGTTGCGTATTTGGGGTGGAGGTATTTATGAGATGGATGCGTTTTATGAAATGTGTGACAAATACGGTATTCTTGTTTGGCAGGATATGATGTTTGCCTGTGGCATGTTCCCCGCTGACGAGCATTATTTGAATAGCGTGGCCGAGGAAGTGAAGGATAATGTAAAACGCTTGCGTAATCATCCTTGCATTGCACTCTGGAACGGAAACAATGAAAATGAGATTTCATATTTCGGATGGGGATGGAAAGATCGTTATACGCCCGAAGAAGACAGAATTTATCAGAGTAATCTGCATAAACTCTTTTATGACGTAATTCCGGAAGCGATACAGGCTGTGGATGAAACGAGGTATTATCACCCGACATCTCCTGTGACCGGCTATAATAATATAGATTATAATATGGGAGATGTACACTTCTGGTCTGTCTGGAAAGGAGGATGGCTTGAAGAGTACACGGAAGCTAAAAACATAGGTCGCTTTATGAGTGAGTATGGTTTTCAGTCTTATCCGGAGATGCGCACCATCCGTCGTTTTGCAAGTGAACATGATTTGCGTTTGGATTCGGAAGTTATGTTGTCTCATCAGCGTGCCCGCAATGACCAGACTCGTGATCCGAATTTCGGGAATAATATGATGAAGATGTATATGGAGAAATATTTTAAAGTTCCCGATGATTTTAGTGCATTTGTTTATATGAGCCAGTATTTGCAGGCGGAGGCGGTGAAGATTGGAATTGAAGCTCATCGTCGTGCAAAACCCTACTGTATGGGAACACTTTATTGGCAGATTAATGATTGTTGGCCGGTAGCTTCGTGGTCAAGTATTGATTATTGTGGCAGATGGAAGGCTTTACAGTATTATGCCCGCGATGCATATGACGAGGTATTGGTTTCTCCTTATGCTTCCGGAAAACAAGTCGTATTCAAGGCCATTTCCGATCGTTTGCAAAAGATGAAAGGAGAGTTGGAGATAACGACTCTGACTTTGGAGGGACAGACGGTGTTCTCAAAGAAAGTTTCATTTGATTTGGGTGCTAATGGGTGTGAAGATGTGGCTTCGATAACAACTACGGAACTTTATGGAGGTAAGAAAGAGAACGAAGTTTTCATTTATGTGACGTTGAATGAAAATGGTAAAACAGTTTCTTCGAACATCCATTATCCGGTCTACTCCAATCAGTATACTTATTCAAAGGTGGCTCCTATTATAACGGTGGAGAAGACCAATGAAGGAGTCAATTTACGGCTTCGTTCTTCTGCACTGATTAGAGGGCTTTATCTTTATGTAGATGACGATGAAAGTTTCTTTGAGCAGAATTACGTAACGCTGATACCGGGAAAAGAGGAAGTGGTTCAGGTGAAGACTCATCTTTCAGCGGCGGCTTTTGAGAAGCAATTGAAATATCTCTCGGTAAATCAAGTCAATTGATTGTGAAATGTATATCTCAATCGGACCTATTAATACATAATAAAAATGAAGAAGATAATGAATAATATATTGGCAGCTTGTCTGCTTTCCAGCCTGATAGCTTGCACTTTGGATGATCCCTATATGCCGGTTAATCCAGAAGAAAAACCGGCTCCTCCTGTGGTTACGGAGTATCAGCCTATCGCTTTAACGATAGGGGCTAATGGTCGTTTTGATGTTTCCGGTTCCTCTGTAAAAATAGGGTTAAACGGGAAGAATTCTACTTATGGTGTTTGTCTGCCACAGATTGCGCAGGGACATTTTATTGCGGAGGTAACAGCTGATAAAACAACTAACTTTGGCTTGGCTATTGTCCGGGAGAAGAACGGGAAACCGGATTTCAATAATTATACTTCGGTGAGTGTGTGTACAGAATCCGGTGTGTCGACCGTACGGGTATTGGATCGTCAGGACGGAATAGATAACGTTTTGGATAATACGAAGAAGATAAATAAAAACGATTATTCTTTCCGTTATTCCATACCTCTCAATAATAGCTATTTTTCTGTTCCTTTTACAGCTTCTACAGGTAAGGCACGTATCATCAGGAATAAGATATCCGGTTTCTTTCATTTTTATGTGAGTGTTGGAAAAGAAATTGATGGGAAATTTCATGAGAACTGGATTGAACTTGCTCAATCGAAAGATTGGGGAGGACAGGGACAGAACTATTTTATTTGTCCGATAGTCAGGAATGGTAATGAAAACTCGACAGAAGTGAACTTTTCAGATATTCGTTTTGAAGAGTTTTCGGCTGAAGATGTCGTGGAGTCCTCTCCGGAATTTGATGTAAAACAGCGTAATTTTACATGGGCTGGCTTTCCGGGGGATGCGACGGTAATCAGTTTCAATCCGAAACATTGCCCGGCTGCTGCACAAAACAGACAATTTGTTTTCTGGTCGGAGGCAAACTTTGTACCTGTTTGGCACATGAATAACGAATTGCTTTATTGTTATGAGTTTGCTGAAACATGGTCGGATTTGAGTAAAGGATGCTTCGAGCCAATGTCGGATCGTTTGTTGGCGCATGCGAAAGTGGATATCATAGAGAATAATAAAGTAAGGAAAGTGGTTAAGTACCATTATGCGTTGGTAAATCCGGATTATAAGGCTCCTTATCCTGACGGGATATATCCGGAAGTAGACGAGTATTATACTTTCTATGCTGACGGAGTAGGCGTGAGACGCATCGAGTATATTCAGAAACAGGCGGGACAGGCTTATTATCGCTATCATGAGTTGAGTGAGCCCATGGTTATTTCCGGCAGTTCATCCATTCCGTCAGATCATGTGAAACAACCGGCTTTTAGTATTTCTAATCTTTCAGGCAACCGGTATGATCTTTATCCGGCTAAACCATTTGATGAAGTCAACCAGAATGTGAAAAACTGGAAAGAGCAAATCTATACTGCTCATTTAAATAATGCTCCTGATGCTTTTTCTGTTTTCTCTTATACTCCTGAACGTCCGGAAGTCTCTCCGTTGCCGATTGAGAATGACTTGACCTGGCATGATATAAATTATCAGATGTCTCATTGGCCGGTAGATAAACAACCCTATTTAAATGCCCGTTATGGGGATTATGATAAGTCAACGGCTACCTGGCCGTCACAGGTCTCTCATTCTTCATTGATTGGCGTGGAGGCTAAAGGGGACGTTTCCTGGAATACTGCTTATCAGATTAATTCGGATGGAAATAAATATAGAGTATATTTGATGCTGTTGGGTATCAATCAACCTGATGCGGCTTCTGATATAGATGCGTATACAAGAGGATGGCTGTATATGGGAAGCCCGACGAATCTGAACGGAGTTTCTTATAATCCGGATGTAACAGGGTATTCCAAACGGGAGATGGTTTTGATGAAAACGACAGGTACAGGAAGTTGTCAGTTTACTTGTAACCCTACCGGCGCAGTGAAGAATCCTGTATTTAGAATTGATAATTGGACCGGAAGCGGAAATGTAACGGTCAAGGTTGGTGGAAAGACGTTGGTGTCTGATAGTGACTATTTGAGTGATAAAGTAGGAGGAAGCCTCGTAATCTGGCTTAATAAAACAATATCTTCTACATTCTCTGTCGAAATTATTCCGGTATAAAATGATCCTTTGGAGAGGACTTCTCAAATCCTCTCCAAAGGAATTTAAATAAATCAAGAGAGGTTGGCCTTTTATGAAATATATACTATTCATTCTTTTGTTTTTTCTCTGTTTATCCTGTTCACATCGTCCGGTTCAGGAGGTTGATACAGTTTCTTACAGAGGGTGGGAGAACTGCCTTAAGCTATCTAACAGGGTTGTTTCCGTAATTGTTAATCCGACGTATGGCGGACAAATTCTATATTTCGGCTTAGAGAGTCGTGGAGATAATATATTGTGGAGTGATTCTGTTATCAACGGTTGGACTGTAGAGAACTATATACGAACAAGACGAAGTCCTGATGCCGGTAGATTTGATATCGGTAATGAACGTAGAACGGAGAATATCCATGATTCAATTTGGGCAGGACCTTATCAAACCTTTATTGAGGAAGATAAATTGCGCTTGGTCAGCCATCCCTCACAGGCGATGGGTATTCAGGTGGAGCGGATTTACTTTTTGGAAGAGAACCAGCCGGTTCTGCATATTAAACAGCGAATGTCTAATATTTCAAATGGGGAGGTTGAATATTGTTTCTGGACACGTACATTACTGCCTGCCGGTGGGATTTACTATTGTGAAGCGATGCCAAATTCACAATATCCATTGGGATTTAGTGAGATTTCATTGTCAGCAGATACATTAATTCCCTCTCATCATCTGCAGGAACGTATTCATGTAGAGAATCATTATTTTACCGCATTTCCCGGAGGAGACGAACAAAAGAAATATGGGATAAATACTACAAACGGTATGTATTTCTATCAGTTCAGTGATTATTTGTATATCAAACAAAATAAGTATGTTCCACAGGGGAAATATGATAATAATTTGCAGGTGTGTTTTCCTAACATGATTTATTTAAATGATGAATTTTTGGAAATGGAACCGAACAGTCCTATGGTTAAGCTAAAGCCGGGAGAGGCTTATGAATATGAAGAGATTTGGACATTAAGGGAGGTGAACTCTATTACTGATAACACATATTAAGATGTATAACTTGCTGATTATTTTTCATACTGTTATATTTGTCCCGCTATTCTATTAATCAATAGAGGGAGAATGTATCAAAAGAAAAATATAAGGGTATATATAGCATGGATGTTATTCATGACATTCATTCCCTTCTTTGTAGTGAAGACCTTTCACTATCATGGAAGTGAGGATGAAAAGTCGTGTTCCCATGCAAAGCATTCTCACCAATCATCTGATGATTGTGCGATCTGCCAATACTCCCTTTCTTTCTTTACTGAACCTCAACCGATAGAATTTCATTACACACTGACGCTCGTGCCCTACGAGCCGATTATTTACCAGGATAAGGTTGTTTGCAAACGAACTTATTCGCATCATTTACGCGGGCCTCCGGTCGCATGATTACATACTCATATTTTCAATGGAGATAGATTGGCTTTCAATCTATCCTTACATTCATTTTACACATTAAATAAAAGATTGTAATTGATGCGTATCGGAATTATTTCGGGCGTAATAGGGCTATTTGTAACCTTATCCGTCCATGCACAGAAATCCGATTCAATCAAGAGCATGCTTTTGCCTGATGTTGTGGTAACCGAAACGTACCAGCAACGTCAAGCGAAAAAGTCTGCCCTTACGGTTGATGTAGCCGATCAGGATTTTTTGCGCAAACATTTTACAGGAAACTTCATGCAGGCGATGGAGAATATTCCCGGAGTACAGGCAATGGATATTGGTTCGGGCTTCTCCAAACCGATGATTCGCGGAATGGGATTCAACCGGATTGCTGTATTGGAAAACGGAATCAAACAGGAAGGACAACAATGGGGAGCCGATCACGGACTAGAACTGGATGCTTTCAATATCGGAGCAGTCAATGTATTGAAAGGACCCTCTTCACTGCTCTATGGCAGTGATGCAATGGGAGGAGTGATTGATGTTGTTCCGTCGGCTGTTCCTGCTGATAATCGTGTATTCGGAGATGTCACACTGCTGGGTAAATCAGTCAATGGAACCATCGGAGGATCACTGATGCTGGGAATCAGGAAGAATGCCTGGTACTCCCATATTCGTTATTCGGAACAACATTTCGGTGACTATCGTATTCCGACGGATTCTATTGTCTACCTGACACAAAGAATTCCCATATATGGGCGTAAACTCAAGAATACAGCAGGCATTGAACGCAATATCGGACTTTTTACCCAATATCAACGAAGAGCCTATAAAGCGAATTATGCTGTGAGTAATGTATATCAAAAGACGGGATTCTTTCCGGGGGCACATGGCATACCCGATGCGTCACGTGTGGAAGATGATGGAGACAGCCGTAATATTGAATTGCCATTCAGTAAAGTGAATCACCTGAAAGTGACCACCCACCAGCAATATGCATGGGAGAAACTGATCTTGTCAGGCGATTTAGGTTTCCAGAACAATCACCGTGAAGAGTGGAGTGCTTTCCATACTCACTATGGTTCGCAACCCGCACCGGAGAAAGACCCCGACAAGGAACTTGCTTTTAATCTGAACACTTTCAGTGCTTCGGTGAAAGCTCGTTTTATTGGTTCTTCTTCGTGGGAACATACATTGGGGTGGGATGGACAACATCAACGGAACGACATTTCCGGCTATTCGTTTTTACTGCCTGAATATCGCCGTTCCACTACCGGAATGCTTTGGCTTACGACATACAGACCCAACAATGTGTTTTCAGTCAGCGGAGGAGTGCGATATGACTACGGATATATGAATATCTCTTCGCATGAAGATACTTACCTTGCCGATTATCTTCGGAAACAGGGCTATGATCCGGAACAGATAGACTTCTACAAGTGGAACAGTCACTCTGTGAATAAGCACTACGGTGATTATTCTCTTTCTCTGGGATTGGTATGGACTCCCTCCGACAAACATCTGGTAAAGGTGAATATCGGGCGTAGTTTCCGCCTGCCCGGTGCGAATGAGTTGGCTGCCAACGGTGTACATCACGGCACTTTCCGCCATGAACAGGGAGATGCAAACCTAAAGTCCGAACAAGGCTGGCAACTGGACGCTTCTTATCATCTGAAGTACCGGGGAATTTCTTTCTCCGTCTCTCCATTTGTCAGTTGGTTCAGCAATTACATCTTTCTGCGTCCTACCGGAGAGTGGTCTGTATTGCCTCATGCCGGACAAATCTATCGCTATACCGGAGCAGAAGCGCTATTTGCAGGAACTGAAGCTACCGTAGATGTTGATTTTCTGCGCAACTTCAATTATCGGATTTCCGCTGAATACGTTTACACCTATAATTGTGATGAACATATTCCATTGAGTTTCTCGCCACCTCCTGTTATGCGCAATACATTAACCTGGCAAAAGAATCGGTATATGTTGTATGCAGAATGGCAGAGCATTGCCCGGCAAAATAGAGTGGACCGTAACGAAGACCGTACAGCCGGAGCAAATCTCTTTCATCTGGGTGGTTCATTGAATATTCCGATAGGTGGAAACAATGAGATTGAAATAACCCTGACCGCCCGGAATATATTCGATACCCGATATTACAATCATCTTAGTTTTTACAGGAAAGTTGAAATCCCCGAACCGGGACGTAACTTCCAGATATTAATCAAAGTTCCATTTAAAAAATTACTGAAATGAAAAATAAATTTTATCTCCCAATGATTAGCCTTTTGGCAACAGTTACTTTCATGTTTTCCTCTTGTGATAATGATGACTCCAGTGATACGACCAAACCTCTGATTGAACTTCACGAACCGGAAGAAGGTCAGGCTTTGGAGATAGGAAACGAACATGGGGTTCATTTTGAAATGGATTTGTCGGATGATGTCATGCTGAAATCCTATAAGATTGAAATTCATAGTAATTTCGACCACCATTCACACGGAGGTAATAGCAGGGCTGCACAGGAAACAGTAGATTTTAGTTTCAACAGATCCTACGATGTGTCCGGACAGAAAACCGCCCATATTCATCATCACGATATTGTAATACCGGCCAATGCTACTGCAGGAGATTATCATTTGATGGTTTATTGCACGGATGCCGCAGGTAACGAATCTTATATCGCACGCAATATCAAATTAAGTAATGAGGTGGAAGACGAAGACCATCACCATGATGAATAAGACAATACATAGAGAAAGAATGAGGTGAGGTCAAAAAGGGACGTTTGACACATTCCCATTCTGTTTTTTTACGTAATGAGTATTTTTTCTTTCGAAAGGTGTAATATCTATTACACCTTTTTTGTTTCCAATCCTTTACTTTTGTGAAAAATACTTTTTCGTATGATGAAGTTTCCAATAATAAATCGACTCTTTCCTTCTTATAAATGGAAGGTAGCGGCTGTCATCATTGGCGGTGTTATTGTGGGTGGAGGAGCACTGTTTATGTATATGCTCCGGGCGCATACCTATCTTGGAGATGACCCGGCTGCATGCGTGAATTGTCACATTATGACTCCTTACTATGCAACCTGGTTCCATAGTTCACATGCCCGGAATGCCACTTGCAATGATTGTCATGTGCCGCATGAAAATGCTGTGAAGAAATGGACCTTTAAAGGTATGGACGGTATGAAACACGTGGCTGCATTTCTTACCAAAAGCGAGCCGCAGGTCATTCAGGCTCATGAAGCCAGTTCCGAAGTGATTATGAATAATTGCATCCGCTGTCATACACAACTCAATACGGAATTTGTGAAGACGGGGAAGATTGATTATATGATGTCACAGGTAGGAGAGGGGAAGGCTTGCTGGGATTGCCATCGTGATGTTCCTCATGGTGGAAAGAATTCCCTGTCCGGTACTCCGGGAGCGATTGTTCCTCTTCCGGAATCGCCTGTTCCCGAATGGCTTCGGAAGATGGTGAATCAGAAAGATAAATAAGAAATGAAATACGTAATAAAATAATAAAACCGATATACAATGGAAAAGAAATTAAAATCATGGCAAGGATGGCTGTTGTTCGGAGGTTCAATGGTCGTTGTATTTGTTTTGGGATTATGCGTTTCTGCGTTGATGGAACGGAGGGCGGAAGTTGCCAGCATTTTCAATAACCGTAAAAACGTTATCAAAGGGATTGAAGCACGAAGCTTTGGCGGCAACCATCGTTTCCGGATTGGAAGTAATATCTGGGGAATTTTATACCTTAAAGCTATACGCTATGGTGAGGAACTGACTCAAGCCATGGAAGCACGTTGCTTTGTTGGTGAGTATGTCAAGTCATCACAGTCATTCACATGGAAGGACTGGCTGGCCTTGATAGGTCTAGTAGCAGTGATTTTAGGACAGATTATGTTAGGAGGATGAGATGTTTCAATTGAAACAAGTGGCCTGTGCCTATGAACAAAAAAAGGTCTTTACTGGTCTTGATTTGGAGATTAGACAAGGACAATATGTGATGTTGATGGGGGAAAATGGGACTGGAAAATCAAGTCTTATCAGTTTATTAACTGGCTTCAAGCAGGAAGAATCTGGTCGCATTCTTTTCTTAGGGAAGGACCTCAAAGAATGGCTGAAGGACAAACGTCAAAAACGAGATTTTTATAGTCGCCTCGGAATCCTCTTTCAGGATGTGGATAGTCAGTTATTTAATTGT
>OGRI01002292.1_pt1 | contig 14073 bp, 14 predicted proteins | sample 1553391 | NCBI WGS metagenome assembly OGRI01 (sample SAMEA2580052, study PRJEB22360) | human gut metagenome | reverse complement strand
ATTTAAGTCTACCATGCTGGTCTGCGCACTGGTTCTGGCAGTAGGGCTGATTGCTGTCATGGGAATACTGTACAATGATTTTGACGGGCAGATGCGCGAAGAACTGTCAAAGGAAGCGCTTTATCTGGCATATGGAGTAGAACAGAACGGCGTGGATTATCTGAATCAGATTAAAGAAAAAAATGACCGTATTACGTATATCGCAGAGGACGGAACGGTTCTTTATGATAATCAGGCAGATGCTTCTTCTATGGAAAATCACAGTGACCGTAAAGAAGTTCAGGAAGCGCTGAAATCAGGAAGCGGACGTGCAGAACGTGATTCAAAAACACTGTCACAGAAGACGATATACTATGCACTGCGCCTCTCAGACAATACCGTACTCCGTGTTTCCAGTACGCAGTACTCGGTATGGGTGCTTCTTATGGAGATGGTACCGCCGATGATCGGTATTGCAGTCGTGATGCTGATACTGGCCGGTCTTGTATCTATGCATATGGCAAATAAAATTGTGGAGCCGATCAATAATGTAGATCTGGAGCATCCGGAAGAAAATCAGATTTATGAAGAAGTAGGACCGCTTCTCAGCAAGATATATAAGCAGAACGGACAGATCAGAAGTCAGCTGGAAACAGCCAGACGAAATCAGGAAGAGTTTACGATCATTACAGAAAATATGCAGGAAGGACTCCTTGTGATCGACAGTTATACAATGATCCTGTCGGGAAATTCCAGTGCATGGAAAATGTTTCAAATGCAGAAACCAAAGATTGGGGAATGCGTTTATTTGCTGAACCGTGGTGAAGAATTCCGCTTTATGATCGAACAGGTTCTGCGTGGAGAACACGGAAGTGTACGTCTGCGTCTGGGCGGCGAAGTCGTTCAGATGATCGCGAACCCTGTTACCAGAGAACAACGGGTGGTAGGTGCAGTACTTCTGCTGATCAACGAAACAGAAAAGGTGGAACGCGAACAGCTACGCAGAGAATTTTCAGCAAATGTTTCACATGAGCTGATGACGCCTCTGACTGCAGTATCCGGCTTTGCAGAGATCATCCGAAATGGTATGGTCAGACAGGAAGATGTACAGAAATTTGCAGGCAGAATTTATGATGAAGCCCAGCGCCTGATCGCGTTGATCGAAGATACGATTCGGGTATCTCAGCTTGATGAGGGAGAAACTCCGTATGACTGGGAAGATTTGGATGTGTGTCAGATTGTCAGAGATGTGTGCGGCAGACTGAAAGAGATTGCTGATAAGAAAAACGTTCATTTTTATATTGACGGGGATAAAACGATGCTGTACAGCGTGCGTCCGATTCTGGATGAAATCATTTATAATCTCTGCGATAATGGAATCAAATATAATAAAGAGGACGGTACAGTAAGCATTCATCTGCGTGATCTGGGCAAACAGGTAGAGATTCGAGTTAAAGATAACGGTATAGGAATCCCGGCAGAAGATCAGAAGCGCGTATTTGAAAGATTCTATCGCGTGGACAAGAGCCACTCCAAAGAAATCGGAGGTACCGGCCTCGGTCTTTCTATTGTAAAACATGGTGTAGGTTTCCTGGGAGGAACCCTGGATCTGGTTAGCGAGATCGGCAGAGGAACCGAGATTACCATGACCTTCCCGAAAAAACGGAAAACAATTTAAGAACATAAAAAAGATACTGACGCAATTTAAAAAGCGTTCAGTATCTTTTTTGGTTAGTAGCAATATGCGCCTTCATAACTGTTGCAGGATTCTTTCTTACGGGAAAGATTTTCACAGGAGCTGCAGCGGTTGCAGAATTCCTGTTCATAACAGGTGGCGCAGACACAATTCCCACAGTTGCTGCGGTCATAGGCCGGAGTACAGGTGTAGGGAAGAGTATCGTTTGGGCGTTCTTCCGTCATTCTATCAGGGATTTTTCCTGGCTCCGACCGTGACTGCAGGAGCACTGAAAGGTGCCATCTTTGCAGCTAATGTGTATGAAAAACTGGGATTTTCTGTACTTCCTGATGGAACTGAGAGTCGTCATGATATCATTCAGGCCATCGAGCTGCGCAGCAAGGAGGCCATGGTTGCCTTCTGTAAGGGCGTGCAGAGTGCCGCCCCGGTGGATAGCTATGTCACCCCGGAGCCGTACCCCATGCCCGGCTACGATTCCGAAGTCATCATGGCTGCTGGCGCCTTTGTGCAGGGTTCCTCCATCGAGCTTTCCGCCGATGGTCCCATCCGTGAGCCGTATGCCATCTATTATCAGGGCGGCCTTACCTGGGCACATGCCAAATTGGGCATTCTTATGTCGCTGCAAAAAATGTGTGATGCCGGTCTGATCACCCTGCCGGAAGCATAATGGAGGAGAAACTATGAAACAAAAACTGAAAAACCTTTGGAACTACTTTACCACCTACGAAAAGATTTGGTTCATCAGCATCACGGTGCTGGCCTTTGCGTTCGCTATCATCTTCCCGGAGGAGGACTTCGGCGGTGTCAACGGCAAGGTCATCATGGCGCTGTATTTGCTGGATATTTTCCTCAATATTACCTGTGAGCTGCTCATTTCCAAGCAGAGCAAGTGGAATTTCATTGTTTCACTGGGCGTGGAGATCACCGAGATCCTTATCTGCGTGGTGCTTTCCTACCGCTTCGCCACTATGGCCACCACGCTGTTCTTCTGGATCCCCATTGATATCATCAGCTTTATCAATTGGAACCGTCACAAGGACCGGGAGCAGGAAGAACTCACCGAGGTCCGCCGCCTGACGGGAAAGCAGGAGGTTCTTGTACTCACCGGCATTGTTCTGTGGACGGTGGTGGTAGGCTATTTTCTCACCACGCTGGAGATCGAGGGCCTGCTTTCCTCCACGCCTACACTGGAAACCATCGTCTGCTACCTGGATGCCTGCGCCAGTGCGGTCGGCATCGCCAATGGTGTGTTCATCCTGCTGCGTTACCGTGAACAGTGGATCGCCTGGTATATCTGCGCCCTGCTGGAGGCTGCCATCAATATCATCTCCGGCCAGTGGGTGCTGCTGGTGCTCAAGGCGGGCTACCTCACCAATACCACCTACGGCTACATCAAGTGGACGCAGTACATCAAGGCCCACCCCAAACAGCCTGCGGCACTGGAACCGGACCGAGCCGATAACCTTGTTTAAGTTTTTTCCTATCTATACGCGTACGCGCGCTACATACGCGTGCGTGTGTGCGCATAATATAGGGTCACACGGTTGTGCATGGGCTGTATGCGCTTAGCGCGCCTAAGACAAGGTTGGTTTTTTCATCACAGCCGGAAAAAATTTCACCCCCGTTTTTCCCTTGGGAAAGGCGGGGGATCATTCTGTCAAAAAATTTTTTCAGAAAAGGGCTTGACATTTCCCAAAAAATTTGTACGATAGAACATACTTGCGAAAAAAAGAGGAGGAAATTATGCGAAATAAGCTCTTTGGGAGCCGGGAGTTCTACCATCGGGTGCTGGCTATCAGTGTGCCGATCATGGTGCAGAATGCAATTACAAATTTTGTAAGCCTACTGGATAATGTTATGATCGGCCGGGTAGGCACTGTGGAAATGTCCGGTGTAGCCATCGCCAATCAGCTGCTGTTTGTTTTTAATATGCTGGTTTTCGGCGCCATAGCCGGTGCCGGCATTTTCGGTGCGCAGTTTTTTGGCAACCGGGATATGGACGGTGTCCGCCATACCCTCCGCTTTAAGCTCATGATCTGCCTGGTTTTGGCCGCAGCCTGCATCGGTATCTTTACCGCCTTCGGCCCCCAGCTCATCAATCTCTACCTGAAAGGCGAGGGCGCCGTGGAAGATGCCGAAGCCTCCCTGCGCTATGGCTTGCAGTACATCAAGGTGATGTACATCGGGATGCTGCCCTATGCCATTACGCAGGCCTACGCGGGCACGCTGCGAGAAACTGGGGAAACCCTGCTGCCTATGAAAGCGGGCATTGTGGCGGTGCTGGTCAACCTTACCTTCAACTATATCTTGATTTTTGGCCACTTTGGGGCCCCGCGCATGGGGGTAGTGGGTGCTGCCATTGCTACCGTGCTTTCCCGCTTTGTGGAACTGGCCATAGTAGTAAGCTGGGCCCACCGGCACGCCGTGCGGTTCCCGTATATTACCGGGCTGTACCGTTCGCTGCATATTCCCGGCCGCCTGTTCCGGGATATTCTGCGGAGAGGGACCCCCCTGCTGGTGAATGAGGGCCTGTGGGCCGCCGGTATGGCCATGCTGAATCAGTGCTACTCCCTGCGGAGCCTGGATGTGGTAGCGGCCACCAACATAAGCAGCACCATATGGAATCTGTTTGCCTGCGTTTACCTGGCGCTGGGCAGTGCCATCAGCATTATGGTGGGGCAGGAGCTGGGTGCCGGGGACTTTGAGAAGGCAAAGGTGACAGCCCGGCAGACGACCGCCTTTTCGGTGGCAATTTCTATTGGCGTGGGGCTGCTGATGGCCTTTGTGGGGACCTACTTCCCGCTGATCTACCGCACCACCGACACCGTCCGGCATCTGGCCACCAATTTCATCCGCATCGGCGCCTGCCTGATGCCCTTTACCGCCATGACCAATGCCCTGTACTTTACCCTGCGGGCCGGCGGCAAAACGATGGTCACCTTCCTGTTCGACAGCGCTTTTGTGTGGCTGATCAATATTCCGGTGGCTTATGTGCTTAGCCGGTATACGGCCATGCCCATTCTGCTGCTGTATGCCTGCTGCCAAAGCCTGGAGATCATCAAGTGCATCATCGGCACCGTGATGGTGAAGAAGGGGATTTGGATCAATAACATCGTAGCGGATAAAAAGGGCGAGGTATAGCCCATAGTCTATGATTCCCCGGAGCAGAGATGCTCCGGGGAGTTTTTTCATTAGGGCGGATTTGATTTTCTTTTTACATATGCGGCGTTTTGCTTTTTACACAGCGGCAGTAAGATGAAGACGCTGAAGGAAATAAAGAACATGAAAAAAAAGAAAGGAAACACGACTATGAAAAAGCACATTGCAATTCTTATGGCGATCGCCTGTGCCGCCGCCCTGCTGCTGACCGGCTGCGGACAGAACAATGATCCTCAGCCCGATCCTCAGCCCTCCGGGCTGACCGGCTCGGTTGCCACTGATGGCTCTACCTCGATGCAGAAGGTCATCAATACATTGGGCGAAGCCTTTATGAATGAAAACAAGGGTATCACATTTACCTACAATCCCACCGGTTCCGGCTCCGGCATCAAGGCGGTACAGGAAGGCCGCTGCGATATCGGTCTTTCCAGCCGGGCGCTGAAGGCGGAGGAAAAGGAGGTCGGCCTGAAGGAGACCGTTCTGGCCTATGATGGCATCGCCATTATTGTAAACCCGGAGAACCCCGTAAGCGACCTGACCCTGGAGCAGATCGCCGATATCTACACCGGCAGGATCACCAACTGGAAGGACCTTGGTGGCAATGACGCCGAGATCGTTCTCATCGGCCGCGAGGCCGGCAGTGGCACCCGTGACGGCTTTGAGACCATCACCGGCACCTCCGATGCCTGCCAGTATCGTCAGGAACTGACCTCCACCGGCGATGTTATCACCACTGTGGCCCAGAACCCCGATGCCATCGGCTATGCTTCTCTGGCTTCCATTAAGGACACCGTGAAGGCCCTTTCCGTTGGCGGTATAGTACCTACCGAGGACAGTGTAAAGGACGGCAGCTACGCCATCCAGCGCCCCTTTGTACTGGTGACCGTAGAGGGCAGGGCCCTAAGCGAGTGCGCACAGAAATTCTTTGAGTACATCACTTCTTCCGAGGCAGCGAGTCTGATCTCCGCTGCCGGGGCGGTAGCCGCCAACTAAAGTGTTTATGGAGAAGGACGGCGGCAATAGCGGCCGTCCTTTTCCGTGGAGGGAACAATGAAGAAAACCGGCGAGTTTATAGTCCATGTGATCTTCTTCCTGCTGGGGCTTATCACGGTGGGATGCGTGCTGCTGATCAGCGGGTACCTGGTGGTTTCCGGCATCCCGGCGATCCGGGAGATCGGGCTATGGAACTTTTTATTTGGGAAGGTGTGGGCTTCCACCGCGGCGGAGCCAAAATTCGGCATTCTGCCGTTTATCCTGACCAGCGTATACGGTACGGCAGGGGCGATCCTGCTGGGGGTGCCGGTGGGCTTTTTGACAGCGGTGTACCTGGCCAAGCTGGCCCCGCCCAGGGTGAAAAGCATGATGCAATCGGCGGTGAGCTTGCTGGCGGGGATCCCTTCGGTGGTGTACGGTCTGGTGGGTATGATGGTACTGGTGCCGGGCATCCGGAAGGTATTCCATGTGCCGGATGGTGCGAGTCTTCTGGCGGCAATCATTGTGCTGGCGATTATGATACTGCCATCCATCATCAAGGTTACTGTCACGGCGCTGGAGGCGGTGCCCGCGGAATATGAGGATGCCTCCCTGGCGCTGGGGGCGACACCCATAGAAACATATTTCCGTGTATCGGTACCGGCGGCCAAAAGCGGCATAGCGGCTGCTGTGGTGCTGGGCGTGGGACGGGCCATTGGTGAAGCGATGGCGGTGATGATGGTTTCCGGCAACGCGACTAGCCGGATGCCGAGCCTATTTGAGAGCGTGCGCTTTTTGACCACGGCAGTGGCCAGCGAGATGTCCTATTCCTCCGGCTTGCAGCAGCAGGCGCTTTTTTCCATAGCGCTGGTGTTGTTCCTGTTTATCATGCTTATCAATGCCGGGCTGAACCTGCTGCTGAAGCGGAACAAGGAGGGCTGACAGAATGAAGCAACGACTGAGCGGTAAGCGGCGCGCCTATGCCACGACCATGAAGATCCTGATGGGGATAGCGGCGGGCATGACGGCGGCGCTGGTGCTATTTTTGATTATTTATGTACTGAGTAAAGGTTTGCCCAACTTGAGCTGGCAGCTGCTTTCCACCGCGCCCAGCTACCTGAGCGGGACCATCGGTATCTGGCCGGATATTCTGAATACCCTGTATATCGTGCTGGCGACCATTCTCATCGTGGTGCCGCTGGGTGTCGGGGCGGCAATCTACCTGACCGAATATGCCGCGGGGAGCCGCATAGTGGCGGTGATAGAATACGCGGCTGAAACACTTTCCGGTATTCCTTCTATTATTTACGGCTTGGTGGGAATGCTGTTTTTCTGCGAGTTCTTCGGGATGCAGACCTCCCTTATCGCGGGGGCCTTGACCCTTGTTATTATGAATCTTCCCACGGTGATGCGCACCACGCAGGAGAGCTTGAAAACGGTGCCCCAGAGCTACCGGGAGGGCGCTTTCGGCCTGGGGGCAGGCAAGTGGCGGGGGATCCGTACCGTAGTGCTGCCGGGCTGTGTGGATGGTGTTATCACCGGGTGTATTCTTTCGGTCGGGCGCATTTTGGGAGAATCGGCGGCGCTGCTTTTCACGGCCGGGTTTGGTCATGTGCTGAATGATTTCTTTACCGCAATTACAAAACCCGGTGCGACCTTAACCGTGGCGCTGTATTTCTATGCCAAGGAGGACGGCGAATTTGGGGTGGCCTTTGCCATTGCCTCGATTTTGATGGCGATGACGCTGTTGCTGAATATCGCGGCCGGAGTGGTGACAAACGGAGTGGTGACAAAGCGCTTTGGAAGGGAGAAGAACAATGAGTGATATCATAAGCGTGCAGGACTTGAACCTGTGGTATGGGAACCATCAGGCGCTGCACCATATCAATATGGAGATACCGGAAAAGAGTATTACGGCCTTTATTGGGCCCTCCGGCTGCGGAAAATCCACCCTATTAAAAACGCTGAACCGCATGAACGACCTGGTAAAGGGCGTGCGCATTACAGGTAGTGTATGCTACCTGGGGCAGGATATCCATGCGCCTGGGGTAGAGGTAAGCGAGCTGCGGCGGCAGATCGGCATGGTATTCCAGAAGCCGAATCCTTTTCCGATGAGCATATACGATAATGTGGCCTACGGCCCCAAGACACATGGCATCCGCAAGAAAGCGGAGCTGGATGAGATCGTGGAGCGCTCGCTGCGGGATGCCGCCATATGGGACGAGGTAAAAGACCGCCTGCGGAAGAATGCCCTGGGACTTTCCGGCGGTCAGCAGCAGCGGCTGTGCATTGCGCGGGCGCTGTCGGTGGAACCGAATGTGCTGCTGATGGATGAGCCGACCAGTGCGCTGGATCCCATTTCCACCTCCAAGATAGAGGAGCTGGCGATGGAGCTGAAGGAGAAGTACACCATCGTTATCGTGACCCATAACATGCAGCAGGCGGTCCGTATTTCGGATCAGACGGCTTTCTTCCTGCTGGGTGAGCTGATCGAATACAGCAATACCGAGCAGTTGTTCTCTCAGCCCAAGGAGAAGAAGACAGAGGATTATATCACGGGGAGGTTCGGATAATGAGAAGTCGCTTTGATGAACAGCTGGCCCAATTGAGCCGGGAACTGACCGAAATGGGCGCCCTGTGCGAGGAGGTCATTGCGCTTTCCGCCAAGGCCCTAACCGACGGCGACAAAGCGCTGGCCGCGCGTGTGGCGCCACTGGATGCCGAGATCGACCAGAAGGAGCGCGATATTGAGAGTCTATGTCTGAAATTACTGCTCCAGCAGCAGCCGGTTGCGCGGGACCTGCGGCAGATCTCCGCCGCGTTAAAGATGATCACCGACATGGAACGCATCGGCGATCAGGCGGAGGATATCGCGGAGATCATTACCTATATGGACTGTGAGTGCGCCAACAGCGCCCTGCTGCGGGAGATGGCGAAGGACACCATTAAGATGGTGACCGAAAGCGTGGATGCCTATGTGCGGCGGGATACCGAGCTGGCAAAGCTGGTCATCGCGGAGGACGATATAGTGGATGACTACTTTGCGAAGGTGAAAAAGGAGCTGATAGCGCAGATAGCGGAAAACCCGGCCGGCGGGGAGCAGACCCTGGATTTTTTGATGATCGCCAAGTACTTTGAACGGATCGGCGACCACGCGGTGAATATCGCGAAATGGGTTATTTTCTCGGTGACGGGAGTTCATAAAAACAGTGAGATTCCGTAAAAGATATCATTATAGACCGGCTGGTGCCTTGCAAAGGGGGTGTCGGCCGGTTTTTCTATTATGGATGTTGGTGCTGGGGGAGCCGACTGCTTTATTGTTTTTTGCGGCCATAAGATCCAGCGGGTTTTTGATAACCTGCTGCGTAATGCTGTGCTTTATAGCTACCCAGACACCGAAATTGCCATAACGGCGGAGGTGAGGGGAAGTAACGCGGTGACCTGCTTTAGGAACCACGGCGATACCAATACCAGAGGAGAAGCTTGCCCGTATCTTTGAGCAGTTCTACCGGCTGGATGCTGCAAGGAGCAGCAGCGGCGGTGTTGGGCTGGGCCTGGCCATTGCCCGGCAGATAGTGAAGCTGCACGGCGGTGCGATAGAGGCAAGGAGCGCGAAGGATATGATTGAATTTACGGTGAAGCTGCCGCTTTCGTAGGAAAATTGTAAGAATTTGCACGGAGAAAAAGAGGAAACCCGTGCGGAGGAACAAATAAATAAAACTCCTGTTTTTGATACCATGAAGGTACACAAAAGCAGGAGATTTTATTTTTACAGACAGAAAAGCGAGGGACGGACAGTATGGAACGGAAAAGAATACCGGCATTGATGGAATGCGCCTGGCCGCGGCGGTTTTGGTCATTACCTGCCACACCTCACCATTGGCCGGAGTTAGTGTGGTGGGGGATCTCCTAACACGGATCGTGGCCCGGGTGGCAGTTCCGTTTTACTTTATGGCGACAGGCCTTTTTACGATTTCCCGGTATCACCGTGATAATGGGGGACGGAAGAAGCACCTGAAAAAGATCGGTTTTATCTATGCGGCGGCCGTTCTGCTGTATCTTCCGCTTAATATCTATCAAGATTACTTTAACCGGCCCAATTTGTTGCCAAACTTACTGAGGGGTCTTGTATTTGATGGGACGGTATATCATCTGTGGCATCTCCCGGCGGCTATGCTGGGACTGGCGATTGTCTGGCGGCTGGTGGAAAAGCTTGATTATCCCAAAGGGTTGGCGGTGGCCGCGGTCTTGTACCTGGTTGGGTTATTCGGGGATAGCTACTATGGCATAGTGGGAAGACTGCCAGTGGTTAAGAAATTTTATGATCTGCTGTTCCAGCTCTTTGATTATACCAGAAATGGTATCTTCTTTGCGCCCATCTTCTTAATGCTCGGCGGGTATATGGCCGAACAAAAGCCCCGGCTAACAAAGTGGTGGAACTGGGCCGAGTTTGCCGGCAGCTTTGTACTGATGCTTACCGATGGTATGCTGCTGCACCAATATGTAATTCCCAGGCATGACAGTATGTGCCTAATGCTTCCGATCTGTATGGTGTTCCTTTTCCGGGGGCTATTGCGTTTTAGAGGAAGAGAGGTACGCGGACTGCGCACCGCCGCACGGGTCATCTATCTTGTGCACCCCATGGTGATAGTGACGGTGCGGGCTGCGGCGAAGATAACACATCTGGAAGCGCTGCTGGTGAAGAGCAATCTGGTTTATTTTGTGGCAGTGTGCGTGATATCATTTTTATTTGGCTTTGCGGTGGCTGCGCTGTGGTGGCGCTTTGCTGTAAAGCAAAAACACCTTGCAGAAACAGAGCGTGCCTATATTGAGCTGGACCTGGCGAGCCTTGCCTACAATGCCGCCATATTGCAGGCGGCTATGCCGCAGGGCAGTGAGCTGATGGCCGTGGTGAAGGCCAATGCCTACGGCCACGGGGATTATGAGATTTCGACGCATCTGGAGAAAAACGGCGTAAAGGCATTCGCGGTCGCAACGATCGAGGAGGGGATCCGCCTGCGGCGCCATGGGATCCGGGGGATGACCCTCATTTTGGGATATACCGATATCCACCGGGCGAAAAAGCTGAAACAATATGCACATCTTAAGCAGCTATGTGCTGCTGAATTATCCTGAATTGCGATGTGACTATGTACGGGTGGGGCACTCTATATGGGGTTGACAGTGCGCCGGAGGAGCAAACCGCCTTGCAGCTGGATCTGCGGACGGTGCTTGCCCTAAAGGCAAGAGTGGCATTGATAAGAGATGTACCCAAAGGGGAGTATACCGGCTATGGACAAGCCTTCCAAACCAAACGGGACAGCCGGATCGCGAATCTGCCGATTGGCTATGCCGATGGCCTGCCGAGGAGTTTATCCGATGGGAGAGCGTATGTGCGGATCGGAGAATTTACAGCTCCAATTGTTGGGCGCATCTGTATGGACCAGCTTGCGGTGGATATTACCGATGCACCTGGGGTTGCTGTCGGAGATATTGCTACGCTGGTCGATAACAGGAAAGACAGCCGGATTTCTGCCCCTCGTATTGCAGAGCAAGCAGGAAGCATCAGCAATGAGCTGCTGAGCCGTATGGGAAGCCGCTTGCCCATTGTGATAAAAGAATGACGAAGAAAGAGAAAGCCGGTACATTGCCCTAATGAGGCAGTGTGCCGGCTGTCTTGATTCAGTTTTGCTGTTTGATTTCCAGTGGGAGCAGAGGATAATGGGTGAGGGTGCTGCCCTGCAAATCGGTGCGGTGCATATCTACGGCGGTAATCTGCGGGTTGCCGTAGGTGGTGTAGTAGTAGATGCCGCTGGTGGCATTGCAGCAGGAGGTATAAATAGTGATCTCATACTGGCTGGGGGCCACCTCACAGCAGCCGCGTACCTGCTCCACGCTGCCAAGGATGTGGAAGAACTGACTGACACTTTCTGTCTCATCCTCGCCGCTTACCGAGTTCATGCGAGTGAAAGCGGCCCGTACAAAACGGGAATCGGAGGACAGATCGCCTGGCAGGCCTTTGGCACCCATGCCACGGCTGTAGCAGGGCAGCTCCACCCCGGGGGCAAAGGCATTCTGTGGCTGGCGGGGAGAAAGGCCCCGATAGCGGTTCAAAATGGCCATCTGCTGTGGGAAAGGGGGATTATTGGTGAGGATGCCGACGGGATCATCGTAAATGTGCAGCCCATCCGCCATGCTCTCCACCACAATGGCGCCGGAGGCATCGGCGATGAGCCAGTGCAGGGAAGCGGGCGGCAGAGTCTCACTGAAGGGGGTGCCGGTCAGATTCATGCCGGTCAGGGCGGCGCGGGCTTCCTGCAGATCGGCGCAATGGGCCAAAATCCAGGGGATGAATTCAAACTGGGCGATATTTTCCTTTCCCTCGCAGGGGGCGGCATAGGCGGCATTGCCAACAAAATTGAGCCCGGCCATGCCAAGACCTTTCTCATTGATGGCATCATAGTAGAGGGGGTAACCATTGGCTACATACGCCATGCCGATGATGGCGTAGTGTTCGTTCATGCTGCCGGTATGGCGGAAAGAAAGCGGAAAGCGGCGGGGCGTAATGATTACTTCGCTGGGGTAGGAAAATTCATAATCCAAAGTACGGCCAAAATAAAAATCACGGGTTTGATAGGTGGCAGCGGTACACATTTTATCGGCTCCTTTTGTACAGAATGATGGATTTGACGGTAGGAAAAATCCACGGACTGTGGTACAATGTCATTATAGCACCAAGCCCCCCCTAATATATCAGATTGCGGTGAATTTTACAAGGAACCCGGAAAGGATGACAGCGATGATGGAAAAGTATGAGATGCGGCGGCAGATCGGCCCCAGCATCTGCGATGCCAGCGGGAAGCTGAGCCACGCTGAGGCCTTTGGGCTGTTTATGGATATCGCTTCCTTCCACGCGGAGCAGATCGGCGTGGGACTGGGCGCGATGGCCCAAAAGGATCTTTTTTGGCTGACAGTAAAGACACAGGTGAATTTTATCCGGCGGCCACGGATGCTGCAGAATGTAACACTGGAAACCTGGCCGGAGCAGCCGGATAAGATGCGCGGTAACCGCAGCTACATTATGCGCTGCGGAGAGGATACGGTCCTGACCGGCAAAACAGAATGGGCTGTCATCAATACCGCGACGCACAAGCTGGTGCCGCTGGAGGGAATTTATCCGGCGGAGCTGCGTTTTGAAAATGGGACAGCGGCACCAGAGCCTTTTGCCCGGATTGCGGATCATTTTGAAGGGATAGCACCCTATGCCGAATACCAGGTGCGCTCCACAGATATTGATGTGGGCGGCCACATGAATAACACCGCCTATGTGCGGATGATCATGGGCAGTCTTTCCAACGAGGAGCGCAAGGCTCTGCCCATTCGGCGGATGGATGTCATCTTCCGGGCCTCCTGCTACGAAGGAGATGTGCTGAGCTTCCGCCGCAAAGAGACGGAGGATGGGCTGGATATCCGGGCTTCCCGTGGGGAAGAGACGGTTCTGCTGGTACGCATCCAGTAAAAATGAGCACCGGGAAGAAAAACCGGTGCTTTTTTGCTATTCTCTATTGACTCTACAATGGATGTAGAATTTATAATAAAGTATAGCAAAAACAAAGGACTGAGCTATGTTATATGGAAAAGAACCCGACTGCTGGCATCGCATACAAAAATAAAATTGCTTTTTCGCTGCTTTATCTGCTTTCTTATTTTTTGCAGGCCCTGTATGGCTTGGCCGACCTTTTTATTATCGGTCGGTATGAGGGCGATGCCAGCACCACCGCGGTGTCCATCGGTTCGCAGGTGATGCATATACTCACGGTCATGACCGCGGGGCTTGTAATGGGAGCCACGGCCGGCATTGAGCGGGCTGTGGGCGGCGGTTTTCCTGGAAAAAGTAGGAATCGGCCTTTCGAGGGAACACTTGCAGTAGGGGAAATATTCCCCCTGCGACCGTGTCTTTTTGGTGCTGGATGAGGAGGATAACGACATGATTGCTTATGGCTTGGCCAATGACCTGCAAAAGTTTATCACCGAGATCAGTATTCCGGTGAAAATGGAATAAAACGGCCGGCCGGGGTTCCAACGGAATCCTGGCCGGTCTTGCTATATCATTGTTTTGTGAATAGGCCAACCGTCTCACAATGCGATGTCCTTGGGAAAAGATCTACCGGGCGGTAACACTGCAGATCGTAACCCATCTCCCGGAGGATGGCGGCATCCCGTGCCATGGTGGCAGGATTACAGCTTACCATGATGATGCGGCTGGG
>OGRI01002276.1_pt1 | contig 14133 bp, 16 predicted proteins | sample 1553391 | NCBI WGS metagenome assembly OGRI01 (sample SAMEA2580052, study PRJEB22360) | human gut metagenome | reverse complement strand
TTATATATAATATATAATGATTATATTTGCATTGTAATATTAATCATATAAAAAATTATTGCCCTATGAACACAACAGATCAGTTATTTAATAACACAATCCTATTCCAGGATACAGAGAACATTGAAGGAACAGTAAAAAATGTTTATCTGAGACAATTCTTTTATGAATCCTTAGGAATGGATGATCCTAGAGGTTATAATCTTTGGTCAAAGATTTTTAATCACTTTTCTAAAGTTGATTCTAGTATGGTTCGAATTTTACCTAATGATCCTGAGAAATTAGTTTGGTTCTTAGAATTATCGATTACAGATAACAGAGACCAAATTATATCAGAGAATTATGATAAGGCATTATCCTTCTATAAGGAAACATTAAATGAAATCCAAGATTACCTTGACCTATCTAATGCCTTTCAATATATAGGATTAGGTAATACGAAATTATATATCACATTCATAGCTGAAATTTAATGCTAGCCTGTTCGATACATCGAATACTAATTATCTTATGAAAATAAATCTTAATCATACTCAATAGGAATATTACTCTAATCAAATCTGTATAAGGTAGCTCGCTTGGGATAAGTAGGCTACCTTTTTTATTTGTGTTCTTTTATCTTTACTTCGTAAAACCTGCTATCTAAGGCCTTAATTCTTTGAGCCCATCTTACTTTCAGGATATCTTTATACGATATATTATATAAAACCTGCTAACCAAGCGTAAGGCCCTGTAAGCCCAAAAGGCCATAATAATCTCCATTGATGGCCCTGAGTCCAAAGATGGCCCTAAATAAAGGCCTTCAAAAACCAGCCAACTAAGGCCTTGATGATTTGGGTGATCAGGTAGGTAATGATGAAGGCAGGGTGATGGTGAGCAATGATATTTTAATAAATAAAATCTATTTGTTTAATAGAAAAATTCAATAAAAATTTTTCTCAAAATATTTTTGTATTTAAAAAATCCATTGTATATTTGCAATACAGAAAAACAAACAAAATGTTTCACTTTTAAAATTTAAAAATCATGAATGCAAATGTAAATGAAAATGTGTTAGTAAATGAAGTAAACAACAATGTAGAAAATGCTGCAAAAGTTGAAAAAAAGAAAGCACAAAAAACAACTGCAAAAAAGAGCACAAAAAAAGAAAGTACAAAAGTAGAAAAAAAAGAAATAGAAAAACTTTCTTTTTCTAAACTACTCGAAACATTGGACACAACGGGATTGCATACCAATTCAGGTCTAAAGAAAGAGAATCTATATAACTCTTCCATTTATGCGGATTGCTTAACTGATAAAGATAAAAAGTCTGTTAGACGCAAAATTCGTAATCTTTTGGACAATTTTATAGGAAGCATTATTCGTTCAGAAAAGAATAAAACAATTTGCGAAAATCATTGCAAACAATTCAAATTATTTTATGAACAAGTTTATAGAATAAATGATTTCTCCGTAGAAAGTTTGGTATCTAATAATACAGATGAATTAAAAAAAGAGAATTTAAAGAAAATGCTTGAAATTGTAAAAAAGAATTTGAAATGAAAAAAGAAAAAATAAAAGAGTGCATAATATTTGCACTCTTATTCCTTATATATATTTGGTGTTGCTGCAATTCATAATAAATAATAAAAGAGTATATTTTTGTCCCCTATAAAATATACTCTTTTTTTGCTTTAATGGGCAACCCTGTTCCCTTAAAAATCATACAACTTTTTTCTGAAAACACAATAAGGGAAATCCCAGAATCTTCGAAGAATACAGTCCCTGTTCCTTTAAAACTGAGCCAAGATCTTTCAATAAAGCTAATAATAAATCTTCTCCTCTCTTATTCATATAAGATTTTTCGATAAAGCCTATAAGGGATTTTTATTATCTCTACTTTTTTCATAATGAGATTCCTTTTATCCTTTTCATAGGATAAGGGCTTTTATTATTACTCTAATGTTATATTTTTCATTGATTATCCTTTATTGGGATCTCTCTTATTATTTATCATCTTAGGATTTTTATTTTTCATTTTTTGTTTGTTGTTTGGGGGGGACTCTTACAAGAAAGGCCTAAGATATTTTTATCCCAGGCCTTTATTATTATTAATCACTAAGGATTTTTTAATCCACTGGGCTCCGTCCCATTTTTAATGCGTACCCAGTAAATGAGAAATCATATCCACCAGTATTAGCGGGAGTGATATCTACACTTTCAAGAAATAATTCGTTTTCTATCCAGGGGTATCCATTTTCCATATTGGTTGAACTACTGTGTCCCGAAAAGTATGAAAATAAATCTTCTGATAAATTATAAGTACATAATCCATAATTGCCAGCCATGGGCATAGCATATGTTGCGATTACTATCAGATCGCCTTTATAGAAGCTTCCATTGATTTCATCTAAGGCTGATTGGATACTGTCTAAATTGCAATTGACTCTTATGGTGATTGTGGATTTATCTGGAACCATAACCATCTTTCTAGCGGTTTCATTAGTATTCAACCTGGTACTAAAGATAGAACCTTTTCCTATTAATTCTTTGTACTTATCTCCAGATGGGATTCTTTCGATTCCCAATCTTAGGGCTTCAAAGGATGGCTGAGATCCTGGGTCTACCCCTTTATTTCTCAGGGCATCCCTTAAACTTGTTTTTGCTTGGTTGATGGATGATGTTAATGATTGGATCCTTTCTTTCAATGTAGGCATAATGTGTAGGAATTAAAGTTAATATATAGATAAGATAGTATCTTTATAATATTTATCTTATAATATTAATCACTAAGGCAATAATACAATGAGTTTGATTACAGGGATTCAGGATCAAAAAGATCACATTACACAAGTAAAAAAAGATGATAAAGTATCCCCAAAAGAGAAATACGCGAATAGACACAATAAAAAAATCCCTATCTACTTTCTCAAGCAAATAGGGATAAAAACCTGACCCATAAATAAGAGTCCGCGATTACGTTTTTTTGATTACGCTGAAAAATCAATTCTCAATTTTAAAAACATTTACCAAAACCTATTCGTTTATAGTTTCCTTCTGTAGACTTTCCAATAACTCATTCAATTTCATAGAGTAGCCATCTAATTCTTCTGTAGAATATGAATTATTAGGGATTCCCTTTTTAAAGTTTTCTAGTGCACTCTGCAATTTAGAAGCAATATTTCCCAAGCAATATTCTTTCCAAATTCTTTTAGATTCACTTCCATGAACCAATATCGTGAACTGGGTTCCTTTTAAATTTAAAGGAGTCAAGGATTTGATCTTTCGATCATATTTGGGATTTACCGATACCCCATTCGAAAGTAGGGCAGAATTTTTATTTACATCGATTACCTTACAGAGTTCACAATGTGATGGGCCTTTGATTAAAACTTCTTGATCTTTGGATAACAATTTGATGTTTTTATCCTCTTTTTTAACAGATTTCTTTTTCATGTGATTAATTTTTAATTGTGATATTGTATAGTAAACACATAATTTTACAGGGTATGAGCAATACTAATAGAATTTTTCATATACAAAACATATCAAATATGAAGCAATATAAAGTTTTGGGAGTATGCAATGGTCAAGGCATAGGATTATTCCCATTTAAGGGTGACAAAAGGTTCAAAATCTTGGGTAATTTAGAGGTTAGAGGGGTGTATTTTACTCCAAAAAATGAACAATGGGTAGATAATTTCCCAGGTATACCTCTTTTCAGGGATTTAAATCGATGTAAAAATTACCTTGAAGGTAAAAAAGTACACATAATTATCGGTAATCCTTCCTGTGGAGGACAATCTATACTCAGAATCAGTAGAAAAAAGGATTTTAAATCTACCGAAGAGCAAAAGGCAGACCCTACAATGGTAAATTTTATTGAAAGTGTTCATCATTTTAAACCTCATGTATTTTTATTGGAAAATTTACCAAAATTGCTAGAAGTAATCCCAGAAAATCAATGGGAAAATGAAATATTTCCAGATTATAACCTGGTTTTTCACAACCATTCAGTTTCAGAATGGGGCAATTCTCAAATATCAAGGAACCGATTAGTAATAATAGGAGTAAAAAAGAGCTCTCTTTTATTCAAATTGGAGCAATTCCTTTTTGTTAAACAAATGAAAGCTCTTAGGACAACGCAAGATTTATTATTTAACCTCCCAAAGGATGGTAATATAATCGAGGATTTGGATAAAATCGTTTCAATGTTTCACCCAGATGATAAAAATAAAACCAAATTATCCCTGAAACAAGTACAAAGATTATGGACAAATGAGTTCAGGGATGAGTGGAAATGGCCTTGGGTTAATTCTAAAGGGTCTAGAGGAACATTACCCGGTGTATATAGAAATAAACCGAATGGTTATCCAATGACCGCTAGGAAAGCGGATAGACAGTTTAAATGGAATGGTTTACCAATGTCTCCAAGAGAACTTGCAAGGATAATGGGAATCCCTGATAAATTTAAAATTCACATCGAAGAAGATAGGAAAAATTATTGGATAAACAAGGGAAGGTTAATCGTTACTCAGACCTTCCCTTATGAAATAGGGTTATGGTTTAAAGAATGCCTATTAAACCGTTAATCCTTGGATTTACGCTTTCTCTTTGGCTTAGATTCAGCAATTTTCTTTTTATTCTGGTACTTTTTCCAAGCCAGATTAAATTTGGTAGCATAAGCTTTGCTTTGCTTTTTAATCTTTTTGGCATTCTCCAAGGACTCAAGGATTTTTGCAAGTTCTTCGATACTTTCTCCTTTATTGACGGCATTGAGATATTTTAATCGGATTTTCTCAATTATCATAGCGGATCTATGATATGCCAACCTATTTTGAAGAAATCTGTAAAGTATCATCCCTTCTGCCAATGTTAATTCCGAACCATTATCATCCAAAGCTCGGGATAAAATCGAAATTACGTTCATACGATTAATTTTTAAAGTTTGCAAATTTCAATAGAACTGATAAAATCCTTGAGGTTCCTGGAACTCTCTTATAATTATTATATTATAATAAGCTATGTTAATATTATATACATTATACTATCTTAAACGTATTTGTAAAACAATGAATTAAGTTTCAATAAAGAATACTGTTTCGAAAACTTTTGTGAAATCATAAAAACCCCCTAAAGAGGGTTTTTAGATTTCCTCTTTAGAGGGAAGAGGGTTTTTAGTATGAGAAGATAAAGAGGGGTGGAAGGAGAGAAAAAATTCAAGTTCAAAAAAATTATCACAATTCTATGAAACACAGAGATGAAATTTTTTCATGGGTCATGGCAATCCTAATTTTATTTTCAATGATTGGGATTTCCTGGGTGACCTATAAAATCACAAAACGAAAATTTAAAAAGGAATCATCGAATAATTTCGAAAACCAAAAAACAGACACAGTTTATATCCCAGAGATTTTTACAATCCCTGAACCTTTCGAAATTATTATGAATCCTTCAAAGGTTGAAATTTATCGAAAGGATACAACTTCAAAGTATAATGAATTTTCCCTGCGGGAAAAAGATTTGGTGTTGTTCACACCAAATCGATTAGACAGCTTGATTATTGATTTGAATTATTTGAAGAATCTTCCCATGAATCCAAAACTATTATCACTTGATTTGAATCAAAACCAGTTGAGCTTGGGATTATTGGATATTAATGGGATCACGTCTAGAATATCTTATCCATTAAACCTTCAGAATTATTCCTATAGGTGGAATGGAAATTCTTTAACAAGCAAAAAACAGCCAAATTTTAAATTTTATCCAACACTTGGATATCAATATCGAATTTTAAATAATTTTCACGACATTGATCTCAAGTTAAATTTCAAGACTAAGGGATTTAATTACGAACTTGGGCTAAACGGATTTTACTATCCCAAATTCAAGAGTGATCCTGGATGGGATATCACAATAGGTTTAACCTATGATTTTTAAAAGAAGAAAAGAAAATGGCGAAAAAGGAAATAGATACCTCTCATCTGAATGCTCAACAATTTAGAGAATTGGTTCAAGTACAAAAGGATGTCTTTTACTTCTCAACATTTGCTTATGTGGTTCACCCAGTAAGAGGTAAAACAAGGTTCCTTTTATATCCATACCAAAAATCAGTACTGTATTGCTTCCTAAAACATCGATTTAATATCATCCTAAAATTCAGGCAAGCGGGGATCACAGAATTGATTTCTCTTTATTGCTTATGGCTAACGATGTATCACCCAAACAAAAAGGTGAATATCATCTCCATCAAGGATTCTGTAGCAAAGAAGGTTTTAAAGAAAATCAAATACATGTACAAGAATCTCCCAGAGCACTTAAAAGTTCCCATCGTAAATGGTAGAATGGGAGAGCTGGGCACCGCGTCTATGATAGAGTTTATCAATGGCTCTTTTATAGAATCCATCCCAACCTCGGAAGAAGCAGGACGTTCAGAATCTCTTTCTTTATTGGTAATCGATGAAGCTGCAATTGTAAGATGGGCTTCTACGATTTGGGCAGCAGCAGCTCCTGCAATTTCCACTGGTGGGAGTGCTATCCTAAATTCAACGCCCTATGGAATTTCTGGCTTCTATCATTCAAAATGGGTTGAAGCGATTACAGATTCTGATTCTCCTTTTCACCCTATTCGATTATATTGGAAAATGCACCCAGAGCGAGATCAGAAATGGTACGATACAATGTCCAAAGCTTTGGGCCCAAGAAGAACTGCCCAAGAAATTGATGGTGACTTCCTTTCTTCCGGTAGTACTGTATTTGATCTTACAGATATTAAGGCAATAGAAGATACCCTATCGGAATACCCAGTAATCGAAACAAGGTTTAATGGCCAGTTAAGAATCATGGATAAACCAAAACAAGGTGTAAGATACTTTATTGGTGCTGACGTTGCTACGGGACGTTCTAATGACTACTCAGCTTTTACTTTGGGTGATTCTAATGGAGAAGAAGCTGCAGTATTTAAAGGGAGGATCCCAGTAGAGAAATATGCTAAAATCTTGGGCAACCTGGGAAAAGAATTCAATTGGGCAACAATTGCCCCTGAAACTAATGATATTGGTTTGGCAGTAACAACTCTACTTCAAACCGAAGGATATCCTCAATTGTATTATCATAAAAAGCTTCTCAAAAAGAAAGGAAAGTCAAGGCCAGAAGTAGAACAATATCCTGGATGGATAACCACATCTAAGAACCGATCCCTAATCATTGATGGATTGGAAGAAGATATCAGAAAAGATAACATTACAATTAAGGACCCATTTTTTGTTCAAGAGGCTTATACCTTTATCTATGATTCAATAGGCAGGCCAGTAGCAATGGGTAAACACAACAGAAACAATCAAACCTCAGACATTGACATGGATGAGGAAACCTATTCGGATGATAGTATTTTTGGTAAAGCAATATACAATCATGTGAGGAAGAATTACAAACCTTCATTGATAATTCAACCTAAATAACAAAATATATGGTATTACAATCAATTGGGAATTGGTGGTTAAACTTAATTGGTGTTCGGAGGGATGATTCGAATGCCTATAAGGATAAACCAAAGTCTGACCCCAATCCAAGAACCACAGCCCCTATCCCACCAGGTAGGGTTTCTGTGTCTAATGATACTACTGATATGTTATCTGTATTAAAGGGAGAAGCTGACTTTGTTACTCCTTCTTTTCGTACAGAAATCATCCCACTTATCAGAAGTCTTTATAAAGTTAACCCAGATGTAGGTATAGCTGTTCAGGATATGTTTAAGTTGGGAAATACGAAACATTTTATTGAATTCCCACATAATACTCCGGAAGAAGCTTTAAAAATGAGGAAGCATCTCCGGGATGTTTCTAAAACCTGGTCTAATTATACAGCAGGTATCTTTGGCTTAGTAAACAAGATGTTTGTTCAAATGCTTGTTTCTGGTGCCATGAGTATGGAAGCAGTACCAAAAAAAGACCTATCTGGGATTGAAAGCATTATCTTCATTAAACCAGAGGACATTGTATTCCAAAGAGATCAAAATGGTAAATATCGACCCTACCAATTGAACAAAACTTGGAATCATGGTAAATCAGAAAGGTTAATTGAACTTAACCTAAATACCTACATCTACCTTTCAATGTTCAATGATACTGATGAACCTTATGGGATTCCAACTTTCATGGCTGCATTGGATTCATTAAAGACCCAATCAGATATGAAAATTAATACCAAGCATATTATGGAATTGGTTGGTATGATGGGATTCTTAGAAGCCAAAATGGCAAAGCCAGATATATTACCAAATGAAAATCCTAAAGCCTACGAAGCCCGATTAAATCGAATGCTTCGGGAGTTAAAGGTTAACACAAGGGAAGGATTAAAAGATGGTACTGTAGCTGGCTTTATCGATGATCATGAATTCAAGTTAAATTCCACTACCAAGGATATGGGTAACTTGGATAAACCCTGGAACATGAATCAACAATCAGTGGCTAATGGTTTGGGTATTTCTGGTTCTCTTATTGGGGTATCCAATGACAACAAAACAGAGGGTGGAACAAGTATCATGTTCTCCAAAATGATCTCTCAGCTTGCGAATTTACAGGAATTTGCAGTTTATGCTCTTGAATTTATCTATTCGCTAGAATTGAGATTAGCTGGACTCCCGAATAAAGGATGTAAGGTTAGATTCTTTACTTCCACGATTAATGATGAAGTCAAAATTCAACAGGGTAAAGAGTATAAGATTCGTAATCTTAATTCTCTATATGCAGCTGGTATCATTAGCCAAGATCAATATGCCTTCGAAATGGGTTATGAAAAGCCCAATGAAAAGGAACCCAGAGTTCCATTAAACAAATTAGAAGATGGTGATGATGGGGCTAAAAAACAGAAAAGGGAAGCTGACAAGGATAAATCTGATAGGTCACAAAGGGATAAGTCCAAAACAGTTCCTAAACGAAAAGATGGTGACACTAAAGAAAGGTAAATATTATGGGACAATTTAAAAAAGGGAAACAGGATACCATAGTAATTGGAGAAGGCCATTCTCTAATGCTTGGGCATATGCCAAACTCGATTCCTTCAGATGCTTATTCAGAATTAAACTTTGGCTTAAACAAGTCAGGGATAGAGAGTTATGGTTTTTGGAGTAATTCCATTAATTATAACACATTTTATCCGGGAGTAACCCAAGAGGAATTTATGCCTAAGGATACTGATTTCATTGAACCCGTTTATCGATTGCTTTCCGAGGTAATCGTAAACAAAGAATGGAACCCAGTAGACTTCAGTCGTAATGGAGCATTAAAAGCTTCATTAAAAATGTTGGTAGGGCAAACAGTTAACTGTGATCATTCAACTGATGTAGCAAATGCAATCGGTAGTGTAAAACAAACCTTCTGGCAAGAATCATTTAAACAGGATGGCATCGTAATCCCTGCGGGAATTAACGGAGTATTAAAAATTGATGCTAAGGCAAATCCCAGACTTGCTAGAGGAATATTAATGGACCCACCAAGCATTCATTCCAATTCAGTATCTGTAAGATTCATTTGGGATAAATCACATCCGAACTTGGATGAAGATGAATTCTGGAATAAATTGGGTACATATGATGAAAAGGGTAATCTGATTTGTAGAGTAGTAAAGGAAATCGTATCCTATTACGAAACTTCTCTGGTATCTCACGGAGCTGACCCATTTGCCCAGAAAATCGATGAAAATGGGAATATCAATGATCCGAAATTTGCTTCGAAACAAAGTTACTCGGCAAACAGAGGTAATGATATCGAATATTATTTCATGGATTATAAAAAACTCATAGATACTGAGAGTATTAACAATACTACGGTATTTAATATGAAATCTGATAATTCATCTGATCATTCAAACAACAAAAATTCTATCAATATGAAAGAAAAGGAATTGCTTGCCCTCTTAGTAGGTACAGGGATGTTAACACTTGCCGAGGGCAAGGAAGTTAACCTTGACAACGTTAAAGAGGCAGTTACTTCATTGGTAGCTTTGAAAAATTCTTTAGAAACTCAGGTAGAGGAATTGAATAATTCCAAAACTGGTTTGGAATCCAAGGTTACTGAGTTAACTGCTAAGGTAACTGAATTGGAAAATGCAGCTCAGGTTAACAAAGTAATGGCAGAACTGGGAGCCAATCATTTGAGGAGCTTGCAGGAAAGCACAGTAGAAACTTACAAAAAGATCTATGGTGAAAAGGCTGATGAAGCAATTGTAACCTTGATCACAGGAACCTCCGATGTTGCTCAGCTAACTGCATTAAAGAAAACTTATGATGCAGAACTGGAAAAACAGTTCCCTTTAACTTGTTCTGCATGTGGCTCTCACGATGTAACTAGAGCTTCTTCTCAGGCTGAGGATGAAGAAGGTACTACCTCTACAGACAAACCCAAATCTCTTCAGGACATTGCTCGCAACATAGCAAGCAACAAAAACAAAGGGTCAATCATTTTTAAATAATCTCTAAAAGTCAATCAATATGGCAGACTTCACTAAATTCGGAGGAACTACTCCTAGAGTGGTGATTTACAAAAGTGAATCCCACAAATTACATCAGGCATTCCCTGTTAAAGCTTCCGTAAAGATTTATGCTGGAAACCCGGTAGCAATTACCGCTGATGGTACAATTGAATTGTTGACAAAGGGTAACGAAGCTAACTACTTGGGAATCGCAGTTACCGATAACAATAACCCAGCTTACAAAGAATCAGCAAATGCAGGTTCCGTGGAAGTAACAGTTGCTGTTCAGGGTTTCATGATTATCAATGCAATCTCAGAAGGCGCTTTAAATGCTGGTCCAGTAGAAATTGGTACTGGCATGGATGCTACTAACCATTTCACTAAGTTCAAAACTTTCACTCAGGCTGGTGCTGATGCTGCAACTCGTCCCGTGAATTTTATCTCCCTGACAAAAGCTTCAGCAAAAGATGAGCTGATTCAGGTATTATGTAAATAACAAAAAGAACAGAAAGATATGTCTGAAACAAAGAAGAATTTAACAAAAGAAAACTTGCTCAAGGAATTGCCCGAAATGGGAAAAAACCTTGATGCAATCAGAAAAGGTACGAATACCGAGTTATCTGCAGATATCTCAATGGCAGAAGTAGTAAACGAAAGATATGGAGTTTCAATGGATCAGTATCTCTCCACTTTGGGTATCGATACAAAAAAAGATACATTGCAGAACCTTTTCACAATGCCCGATCAGTCAGTTCGTTGGGTAGTCCCAGAAATCATCCGTGCTGCTATCACATTGGGTCTTCGTCAGGCTCCATTCTATCCGAACATCATTGCGGGTGATCAACCGGTAAATGGTTTGCAGGTAACTATGCCGTATATCAACATGTCTGATGCTGCTCCCGCAAGAGTAAATGAAGCTGAAACAATTCCGTTGGGAACAATCTCTTACGGACAGAAACAAGTTTCTATCTTCAAAATCGGTAAGGGTATCAAAATTACTGATGAAGTTAAAAACTACGTTTCTCTGGATGTGATGGGAATTTTCCTTCGTGACTTTGGTATTCAGTTGGGGTATGCAATGGATAACCTTGCAATCGACACTGGTATCAATGGTGACAAAATCGATGGCTCAGAATCCGCTCCAGTTATTGGCGTAGGTACAACTTCAGAAGGTATCCAATATCGTGATTTGCTTCGTATCTGGATTCGTGGTTCTCGTATGGGCCGTAACTTCACATCAATGATTGGAGGAGAAGACGAAGCATTGAATATCCTGGATTTGCCCGAATTCAAGGTAAGATCAAATGGTACTACAGAAGCTACTCTGAATCTCCATACTCCGGTACCTAACCGTGCAGACTTCTGGATTCATGGTGGTATCCCTGCAAATCAGTTGATGCTTATCGATAAAGCTGCTGGTATGATTAAGCTTACTGCTCAGCCTCTGATGTTGGAATCCGAAAGAATCGTTTCCAATCAGACTGAAGCTATGTATGCTTCTCTTACTACTGGCTTCTCAAAAATGTACAGAGATGCAATCGTTATGTTGGATTCCAGCAAGGCATTCTCTTCCGATGGATTCCCAGAATATATGAACCTGGATCCTCTGATGTCAGTAAATCTGGAGTAATTTCCTTTTTCTTCGGTCTTTTTCTATCTCATCCCAGCCCATAAATTCCCATGGGCTGGGATTTATTACATAACAACATATAAAAATACTTAAGATATGAAATATTTGAAATTAGGCGATAACGCAACCTCATTCTATGATATGTGGACGGGCCTTAAAATTTCCGGTAAAGATGTAGTTGCTGTAAATGAAGCCTACATTAATCAAGGTAAAAGAACAAGAAGAGCTCTTCAGGGCGGTCATTTGATTTATGCAACCAAAGAAGAGTATGAAGAAGCTAACGGTGTAAAGGCAGAATCCGAAAACAACACCGTAGAAAGCCTTTCGAAGAAATTCTATAATCTCTACCAGTCTGGGAAATCAACAAAGGAATTAGCTGATGCTTTCAATAAAGCTCAGTTGGTGAAGATTGCTGAAGCTGCAGAATTGGAAGTAGAAGAAGCAGATACAAAATCCAGTTTGGTAGAAGCCATCATCGAACAGATCGAATCCACCGATGAGGAAACTGATGAAGAGTAAACCCCTCTCAACATACTCAATATAAATTCATAATGGGGCGAATGCCCTAAAAGTCCTAAAAATATGGTAACAAATTTTTCATTCCAAAAAAACGGGTTATCAGTATCTTTTAGAGACCTTTCAACCGGAGTCCCAGATGGTAGTACATATCACTGGGACTTTGGCGATTTTAAAGGGTCCGAAGAGAGAAATATTACCCATGAATATGAAAGCTCTGGGTTTTACATAGTGACCCTTAAAATCACAGCTCCTGCAGTTGGAGAAGAAGAACCTCAAGTAGGTGAAAAACAATTAAGGTTAGGAATCAGTGATATGTCCAAAACACAACTCTCAGATTCAATATATAACCTTATCAATTCCTATATCCCAGAAAGTTTACTTCCTTACCTTTCAGATATCGACAAACAAGCCTACATCGAAAAATGGCAATTATATATCCAACCTCTTGTTTGTCGACCCTGTGGAAAAGAAATCCCATTAGAAGAATATAACAATGAGCTTGCTTATGAAGCTCTAGAAAACCAATTAATAATGGAGTTATCCGCATATGACTTCCTTACAGTGGGAATCATCAATATGATGAGATCAGCTACGGATATAATCCAAAACGAAACAAACAGCTCAACACAAAAACCTGGAGAAGGTGAAGGTGGAGAAGCTAATGCAAACCAAAGAGTAAAGGCAATCACAACAGGCCCAACAGAAGTTCAATTCTACGAAGGATTATCTGGAGATTCAGCATCATCTTTGGCTAAAACAATCACAGGAGCATTACAACCGGGTGGAGTAATTGATACATTAAAGGCTAATCTATGTATGCTTGCGGGAAGGCTATGTATTTATCTCCCAATCTGTACTCAACCTAGAACAGTTAAAGTTCCTAAGGTTGTTAATCGAAGAAAACCAGGACCAATCGGAGGTCCTAATCCTATCAGTATATTAAATCCTTCAAACATTTAAAGCTATGAGTGTATTTATTGGATATCCCAGTTTCATGGCATATCAAATGATGAAAGGTAAAAAAGGTAATAATGATGGGTTTCCATCTATTCCTGGTATGATCGCAAGATATTCAGCATTAGGTCTTACCAATGAACAAATGGCTACCAATCCCGTATGGGTTGATAAGACTGGTAATGGACACGATCTACAGTTGAAAAACTTCTCTTGGAAGGGGATGTCCGGAATTGGCGGGTATGGCGATGAAAATTACCAAACATTCTATAAATTCACATTAGATGATTATGTCTTTATAGCTAGTCCACCTGGTGTTAAGCACATGAATTTTACGTTTAGGGTAACGGGGTTACAGCCGGGAAATAAATTAACATTAGCTTTTTTTGGAACAACGAATACTGTCTACGGTATATGGGACAAAGATGGCATATATACTGTTGATGCTGATATTGTTGAGGCAGGGAAACCAACATACTTTTATAACGGATATGGAGCAACCAGAGGAGAGTTTACGATTGAAATTCTTCCCCTCTACCCCGGCTTTATCCTCGGTGACGGAGTAGACGACTTTGCAGTTA
>OGRI01002266.1_pt1 | contig 14162 bp, 9 predicted proteins | sample 1553391 | NCBI WGS metagenome assembly OGRI01 (sample SAMEA2580052, study PRJEB22360) | human gut metagenome | reverse complement strand
GTCAAAAATGGACGGCAATGTCTGAATCAGAAGTTCCGCGCCCGCCTGGGCAAGTTTGGCAAACAGGCTTCCTCCTGTCTCATCCTTCGCAAGTGGCACCACAATTCTTGAAATCATGTCACCGGTATCCAGTCCGGTTCCCATCTGCATGATGGTAACGCCGGATTCTTTTTCTCCGTCGATCACTGCCTGCTGGATCGGCGCTGCTCCACGGTACTTCGGAAGCAGAGATGCATGGATGTTGATGCATCCGAACTTCGGCATATCCAGAATACTCTTCGGAATAATCTGTCCAAATGCCGCTACAACAATAATATCCGGTGCAAGACATTTAAGTTTCTCCACAAACTCCGGATCCCTTACCTTCACCGGCTGCAGAACCGGAATTTCATGTTTCAGTGCTTCTTCTTTCACAGGGGTAGGCATCATGGTCTTGCCTCTGCCCTTAGGTTTATCCGGCTGTGTAATTACAGCCTCCACCTCATATCCGTTCTCTACCAGCGCCGCAAGAGGTGCTACCGCAAAGTCCGGAGTTCCCATATAAACAATTTTCATATTATCCCGCCTTTAGTCTTCCTCATCATAAGTTACCTTGTGAAGTTTTCCCTCCACAAGTTCTGTATACATTTTTCCGTCAAGATGGTCGATCTCGTGGCAGAACGCTCTCGCAAGAAGTCCCTCACCCTCAAGGATCTGCTCTTCCATGTTGACGTCAAGTGCTTTTACTTTCACGTAGTTCGGACGTGTAACCTGTCCTGCCATTCCAGGAACACTTAAGCATCCCTCATCACCGGTCTGCTCACCGCTGGTCTCAAGGATCTCCGGATTGATCAGGACAATCGGGCCTTCCCCTACATCAATTACAACAATACGTTTCAGGATTCCCACCTGTGGTGCCGCAAGGCCTACGCCCATTGCATCATACATGGTATCCAGCATATCTGTAATCAGTTCTCCGATCCTTGGTGTCATTTTGTCCACTGTGCGGGATTTTTTTGTCAGTACAGAATCGCCCTGTACACGAATTGTTCTAAGTGCCATTTTTCTTCTCCTTTAATTCATATCAAATTGAATGTATATCTTCCGGAATCCGGAATTTATCTCTATATATTTCTCCAGCTTTTCTCTGACTGCCGTGAGAAAACGTATATCTGTGTGCTTCAGATGGAGCACCTGGCGGTAAACATCTTTTACTTTTCCTACCGATGCAGACGCAGGGCCGATCATGTGAAGCTCCTCTTTCGGACTTACCCTGCGGATAAAAACTTCTATATAATACATGGCTTTTTTGAGAAATTCTTCATCCTGGCAGGCGCCAAAAACGGTCATCATATGGGCTGCCGGTGGATAATCCAGAAGCATCCGGTAACCCATTTCTTCTTTATAAAATTTTTCATAATCCTGGATAGCTGCCGCCTGAATGCTGTAATGTTCCGGCTGATACGTCTGGATCACCGCATGTCCCGGCCGGTCACCTCTGCCGGAACGTCCCACTGCCTGGGTCAGAAGCTGAAAGGTTCTCTCTCCACAATGATAATCATCCATATTCAGGGAAAGATCTGCCGCAATCACGCCGACCAGAGTTACATCCGGAAAATCATGTCCCTTGACAATCATCTGGGTTCCCACCAGAATATCTGCCTCATGCCCTGCAAAAGATGCCAGAATTTTTTCATAGCTGTCCTTGGTCCTTGTGGTATCAAAATCCATCCGAAGTACCCTGGCTTCCGGAAATTCTTTTTCCAGAACTCTCTCAATCTGCTGGGTTCCTGCCTTAAATCCTCCAATATGAGGCGAACCACAGGACGGACAGACTTCCGGCTTCGCTGTTTCATAACCACAGTAATGGCAGATCAGCCGATTTCCGTTATGCTCACTTAAAGATACATCACAGTGTGGACATTTCATCACATGGCCGCAGGCCCGGCAGGAGACAAACCCTGCATAACCTCTCCGGTTCAGAAACAGCATGGCCTGTTCCCGTTTTTCAAGGACCTGTTCCAGCTGAGTTTTAAGTTCCCGGCTCAGCACAGAACGGTTTCCTTTTTTTAATTCTTCCCTCAAATCCACAATCGATACCTGTGGAAGAGGTCTTTCCTCATAACGTGCACGCAGTCTCACCAGCAGATATTCTCCGCTGCACCCATGGCTGTATGCTTCCAGTGACGGAGTTGCGGAACCCATCACAACCTGTGCATGTTCCATCTGTGCACGTTGGATCGCAGTTTCCCTCGCATGATACCTGGGCGTATTTTCGCTCTTGTATGTGGGTTCATGTTCTTCATCAATCACAATCAGTCCCAGATTGGAAAACGGTGTAAACAGTGCAGATCTGGGGCCTACCATCACCTGCACCTCTCCACGTTTTGCCCGTTTAAACTGATCATAACGCTCTCCTAAAGAAAGTCTGGAATTCAGAACCGAAACCTTATCCCCAAACATGGCATAAAAGCGGCGGACAGTCTGGTACGTAAGGGCAATCTCCGGAATCAGGACAATGGCCTGTTTTCCTTCCTCCAGAACTTTCTGGATCAGCCGCATATAGACCTGGGTTTTTCCGCTTCCGGTTACTCCGAACAGGAGCGTTGGTCTCGGATGTGGATTCTGCCATTCCCGGAAAATCTGCTCTGCCGCTTCCTGCTGTTCCTGATTCAGGCACAGCTCTCTGTCGTCTTTTACAAGCCCCTCACTTTCCGGAATCCGGTACATTTCCTGACTTTCGATTTTTATAAAACCTTTTTTTTCGAAGAAATCAAGAACAGAACTGCTGGCCCCCAGTTCTTTGGATGCGTAGGTGTAATCCAGACTTTTTGACTCCAGAATTGTCCGCAGAAATCTTTCACGTGCCTTAAAGCGGCTGCCCTCCAGTTCTTTCAGCAATTCTTCGGCAGCCGCTTTCTCCCCGGTAAAAAAAATCAGTTTTTTTTCTTTGGCCCGGACTTTATCTTTTACAGGCAGAACCGTCTTCAGTGCCTGAATCATGGTAGAACCATACGTCTCTTTCATCCATGCCGCAAGTGCGATCAGCCTGGATTCTGTTGTCTCACCATCTGTGGATACTCCCTGGATTTCCTTGGTTCTGGAAGCATCGTATTTGGCTTCTGTGGAAATCCCGATTACATAACCCTTCCGGACTGTATTTCCCTTTCCGAAAGGCACTGTAACCACAACGCCCGGTTTTATGGACTGCTCCAGTTCTTCCGGAACACGGTACTGAAAATCCCGGTCCAGCTTCTCATGTGAAATGTCAATGATCACATCTGCATAAATCATCCGTTTACGCTTTCTGGTCTTCTTCCAGGATTTCCTGAATCAGCACACGCTCATCCATTGGGTATTTTTTGCCCTTGATTTCCTGGTAATCCTCATGGCCTTTTCCTGCAAGAACAATAATATCTCCTGGTTCGCCATGATGAATCGCATAGGCAATCGCTTCCTTACGATCCGGAATCTCCACATATTTTCCATCTGTTTTTGCCATTCCGATTTTAATATCGTCAATGATAGCCTGCGGATCTTCATCTCTTGGGTTATCGGATGTGATGATGGTCAGGTCTGCCATTTTTCCGGAAACCTCACCCATCTCATAACGGCGGAGTTTGGAACGGTTTCCACCACATCCAAACAGGCATACCAGTCTGTGCGGGTTGTATTCCTTCAGTGTTCCAAGAAGGCTCTCCAGTGCCATGGCGTTATGTGCGTAATCGATCATCAGTGTAAATTCATCCGATACCTTGATCATCTCAATACGTCCTTTGACTTTGGCTACTTTCAGAGCCTTGATGATGTTCTCTTCTGATACTTTGAAATGACGGCAGATGGCAATGGCTGTCAGGGAATTGTAGATGCTGAATTTACCCGGAATATCAATCTCAACCGGGAAGTCCAGAAGTCCCTTCACATGGTAGGAAATTCCAAGATATCCTTTTCTTCCCACAAGTTTTGCATCTTCTGCACGAAGATCCGCTTTTTCAGAAAATCCGTAAGTTTCAAGAGCACAGGTGTGTCCCTCCACAATCCGGTCAAAATGCTCATCGTCACGGTTTACGATACCGACTTTACACTGTTTGAGAAGCATGGATTTGCAGTGAAGATAATCGTCAAAATCCTTATGCTCGTTCGGTCCGATATGATCCGGTTCAATATTGGTAAAGATACCAAAATCAAAGATGAAGCCCTGGGTTCTGTGAAGCATCAGTCCCTGTGAGGAAACCTCCATAACTACCGCGTCACATCCTGCCTCTACCATATCATGAAAATATTTCTGTACCATGTAGGACTCCGGTGTGGTATTGGCAGCCGGGATATGTTTTTCTCCGATAATCGCCTCGATAGTTCCGATAAGACCTACCTTGTATCCAGCATTCTCAAGGATGGATTTTACCATATAGGTGGTTGTGGTTTTTCCTTTTGTTCCTGTGATTCCGATGGTTTTCAGTTTCTCTGCCGGATGTCCGAACCATGCAGCGGAAATAAACGCCATGGCATAACGGGTATCCTTCACCTGAATTACCGTTACATCAGAAGGAGCTTCTACAGGTTCCTCCACAATAAGAGTTCTGGCTCCCTTTGCCACAACATCCGGCACAAATTTATGTCCGTCTACTACAGCGCCCCGGATGCAGATAAAAAGGCTTCCCTCTTCCACTTTACGGGAATCATAAACAACAGAAGAAACTTCCTGGTCTGTACTTCCCTGAAGACATTTGTATTCAAGATGTTCCAATAAGGATAAAAGTTTCATTTTTTCTCCTCCATTTCCCCGTATCTCTGCTGTCGCTTCGCGGCCAGAATACGGGAAGGCATACTATTCTTGTTTTATGTACATACCATATAGAATAGCACACCTGCCCCCTGTTTTCAACGTTTCTTTACGGTGCGCCCAACGCCTGAAACATCACTTTTTCTCTCGCATTCCGGCATATTTTCGGTACAGCCAGAAAGCCCCCAGAGCTGTGATTGCAGCTGTCAGTGCAAGCAGAACAAACAGTTCTGTATCTGTATCATCTCCTGTTTTCGGATGTGTGGATGCCTCTCTTGCCATTCCTTCCTGTACAGATGTGGAATCCGGCTCTCCATTTTCTGAGATCATCTCTGTTTCCAGCGCTTGGGTGGCTTTTCCTTCCACAGTAATCTCTGCGGATGCAGTCACCTGTTTTTCACCGGTTTCCTTACTTGTCACAGAGATCTGGTTAAAAAGTTTCTGGTTTACGGTTTTTTCCGGAATCTTTACCGTTGCCTGAAGTGACACGGCTTCTCCTGGCGCTATCTGTGGGATCAGTGCCTTGGTTCTGGTGCTGTTTAACCTAATGCCTTCCTTTTCCACAAACTGTGCTTCAATTCCCTCTGCCTGAAAACGTTCTGTTCCAACAACCGAATGCAGTGTTTTTTCCCCTGTATTTATGATACAGATCTGATACGTCACGGTTTCTCCTGGAGCTGCGCTTTCCCGGTCTGCTGTTTTCTTTACGGAAAAATCCGCCTTCAAAGACTGCAGCGGACTGACCACCTCCGCCTTCCGAAAGATAGTTTCCTCCGGACGGCCTTTCACTTTTGCCCCTGCTTCCACTTTATGCTCCAGATCCTTTTCCTGTTCATTTAAAAGCGGTGCCAGAATATAAAAACTCCTCTGTTCACCGGCTTTCAACTCTGTCACTTCCGCCCTGGAGCCTTTTCCGGTAAGTCCCTGTGCTTCTTCCCACTGCTGCGTAATCTTCGGGCAGGAAAAACTGCTGGTCATCCGGATATTCTCAAGATCCAGAGCCCCTGTATTCGCAAGATCTACCCGATAACGGATGGTTTTTCCGGCTTTCATTTCTTCTGTCTCGGAAGTTACAGAAAGTGTCATATCTGCTTTTGCAGCTTCCACAGTAAGAATTGGAGAAATTCCTTCCGCAAGAATCTGAGTACTTCCGTTTTCTTTCACCAGAAGAGCTGTTCCCGCACCATCACAGTCTTTCTGCAGCGGTTCATCCTGCACCAGCAGATAACTGGTTTCTTCCACCGGATATCTGTATTCTTCCCGCAGAGACAGCGGAATCTGCAGCAAAATAGATTCCTCATGGAAATTTTCCGTTTCTATCTTATATACCAGTTTTGTGATTTCCGTATCTTCGCCTTTCTGATTTTTCACCGGTATCTGCTGTGTCTGTACATTTTCCGGAAGTGATGTTGTTTCCGGGGAAAAATATTCCGAGACATACACCACGCAGGTCACTGGTTCCGGTTCCACGTCAGGATTTTTGTTTTCCCCGGATTCCTCTTCCGATTCTTCTTCTGGCATTTCCTCCGTTTCTTCCGGATTTTGATCCTCTTCCGTGACTTCTTCGTTTTCCAGTATCATGGCAGAGCTTTCATTCTCTACATCTTCTCCTCCGGACGTCGTTCCCTCCTGTGAGCCCTCACTCTCTTCCTCCTGCGTTTCATTCTCTTCGTATACTGTTTTCCCGGATGCCAGCTCCTCCATGTACTCATCTTCTTCCTCCATTTCCTGCTTATTTTCCGATTCTGTTATTTCCGGCAGGTTCTCATTGCCGTCCGAAATCCTTCTTTCCATTATCCAGTCCTTTAATCCCGTGATCCGGATATCCAGCTCTGCCATTCCCTTCTCTCTGTCTGTCCAGAAACAACTCTGCTCCACTTTCGGGTTCGGCCCTGACTGAAATGCAGATGCCAAAACGGTTCCCGGCTGAATATTTCCCACCAGTACAGTTCCCGCAGCTGCAGCTGCAATTGAAGTTCTCCTTATCTGTTTCCATATTCTGTTTTTCATCACAATTCTCCATTTCTGCCTGCTATGGCATTATCTTTTACACATTCACATTTAACAGAAGCTTACTTTTCCACAGACAAAGGCATCCCTCCCCGGCAAAACGGTGCATAACCGTCAGAAAAACAATATTTATCAATAAAAAAAGGATTTCTGCATCGAACTGATGCGTGAATACATTCCGCAGAGCGCGGAAATTAGACTCTTTCAATGTAGCACATTCCTCAAATGGGCGCAACCAGATATAAAAATTATAAAGTTTGTTTAAACTTTCTTTATAAATTTTCGATTTCTTTTAGATTGCCGACATAATTTAAACATATTTCCTCTATATAATAGGTCTTGGATAGATGAAAAACCACTCTCTATCTCCCCCCTCAAAAAATAGTAGGAAATGAACCGCCTGACCGAATCAGGCGGTTTTTCCTTGTCTGAAAATTCACGGCCTGACAACTATCTGTAAACCATATTCATCTAAAATTCTATTGCATTTCCAACATAGGTCTTTTATAATAAAATATAATACTCGTTACTATTGAACAGTAACCAATTTTAAAGAGAAATGAGGTATTTCCTATGAGCGAAAAAACCGTAGTAGTTGCATTAGGCCACCGAGCACTTGGTACCACACTTCCTGAGCAGAAAACAGCCGCCCGACTTGCAGCCAAGGCAATCGCAGACCTGGTTGAAGAGGGAACCCGCGTGGTAATCTCCCACAGCAACGGTCCGCAGGTAGGGATGATCCACACCGCAATGAATGAATTCGGCAAGGCACATCCTGATTATACATTTGCACCAATGTCCGTATGTTCTGCCATGAGCCAGGGTTATATCGGCTATGACCTTCAGAACGCCATTCGTGCGGAACTTATTTCCAGAGGAATCTATAAACCTGTCAGCACCATTCTCACACAGGTTGTCATTGATCCATATGATGAAGCATTTTCCGAACCGGAGAAGATCATCGGTCGTGTCCTGAATGCAGAAGAAGCAGAAGCCGAGGAAGAAAAAGGAAACTTCGTCACAAAAGTAGGGGAAGGACAGTACAGAAGAATCCTTGCAGCACCGAAGCCACAGAAGATCGTGGAGATCGAGACCGTGAAGGTTCTTTCCCAGGCAGAGCAGATCGTTATCGCAGCAGGCGGTGGCGGAATCCCGGTTCTTGAGCAGGGTACCCAGCTGAACGGTGCCAGCGCCATCATCGAAAAGGACCGTGCAGCAGGACTTCTTGCAGAGGAACTGAATGCAGATACCCTGATGATTCTTACAAGTGTTGAGAAGGTAAGCCTTAACCACAACACCGATCAGGAATCTTATCTGGATACCATCTCCACAGAAGATGCGAAGAAATACATTGCAGACGATCAGTTCGCTGCAGGCTCCATGCTTCCGAAGATAGAAGCAGGTGTTTCCTTCGTTGAAAAAGGCACCGGACGCCGTACCATCATCACCGATATGGCTCACGCCAAAGACGGATACTGTGAGAAGACAGGAACCATCATTAAATAATACACTTTCCCATAACAATATCCCGCAGAAAACTGCTGAATCTACCGGCAGTTCTGCGGGATATTTTTTATGCCGGAAATCGGCGCAAAAAAACACAGATACAGCATAATGCCATATCTGTGTAAATAGCTCTACCTCAGCCAATCTGTCCGGCCTATATTTTACATGGATTTTCGCTCAGCGATCTCCGCCATCTTCGCCTCATTCAGACGGGTGTCCCCATGAACACGGCTGTAGGAAAGATATCCGTTCATACGGTCGATCTTCGTCAGGTTTCTGGAACCGCAGACCGGGCACACATCCATTTCCAGCTCCTCATGACCACAGTCGTCACAGTATGCAAGAGAAAGGTTCACGCCCTCATAATATCCCAGATCCATGGCTCTGCGGATCAGTGTACGGATGGCTTCTTTATTGTAGCCGATGGGATAACGTACATACTGGATCTTACCACCATTGCAAAGCTCCCAGAAACGTCCCTCCAGATCCTGTTTCTCGATTGGGGTTACGTCCTCTGTTACATGACAGTGGAAACTGTTGCTTACATATGGTCTGTCAGAAACCCCTTCAATAATTCCGTACATCTTACGGAACTGCTCTACCTGCAGGCCACAGAGACTCTCTGCCGGCGTTCCGTAGATTGCGTAAAGGTAACCGTCTTCCTTCTTATACTGATTTACCTTGTCATTGATATATTTCAGAACTTCCAGGGCAAAAGCACCATCCTCTGCAATGGATTTTCCATTGTAAAGCTCCTGCAGCTCGTTGAGTGCTGTGATACCAAAGGAAGCAGTCATCGGCTTCAGGATCTTGCCGATCTTTTCATTTGGTTTCAGATGTCCGCCGTAGAAACCACCCTCACAGTACGCAAGAGGGTTGGTAGACGCACGCATCTGTCCCAGATACTCATACGTACGGATATGCAGATTACGGATCATTTCCAGATAGAAATCCAGAACTTCATAGAAATCTCTACTCTCCGCCCTGGCCTTGGCAAGGATCATCGGAAGATGAAGGCTTACCGCACCGATGTTAAAACGGCCCACAAAAACAGGCGTATCATTCTCATCTGCCGGTTCCATGCCACCACGCTCATACCACGGGCTTAAGAAAGCACGGCATCCCATCGGGCTGATGACTTTTTTGTATTTCTTGTACATGCTGGAGATATAGCCTGCGCCGGACATGGACAGCCAGTCCGGATACATGGTCTTGGAGGAGCACTCCACACCAGCCTCAAAAATATCCTCACAGCACTTTCCAGGACCGTGGATCTCTTTGTCATAGAGGAATACGATCTTCGGAAACAGTACCGGTTTCTTATGTCCGGCTTTTCCCTGGCCTCCCTGATGCACTTCAAGAAGAGAAACCGTACACATCTTCTCAAACTGCTCGGTTCCAAGACCAAGTGTTACTGTAACAAACGGATAATCACCTCTGGAAGAACCAACCGTATTCAACTTGTATTCAATTCCCTGCCATCCCTGGTCATAATCCCTGCGGACTTTGTCAAGCGCATACTCGATCGCACGTTCCTCGCGGCCGCTCCAGCTCTCATCAGAGTATTTCAGAAATTCGGAAATATATTTATCGTAACTCTTCTTCGCATACGGTGCCAGGATCTTATCAACTTCAGGAACGGTAAAACCACCGTACTGCTGCGCTGCTGTGCTGAGGATGATATCGCCCATCACATCAAAGGCTGTATCCAGGGTCTTCGGCTCATTATACCAGACATTCCCCATCTCAAAACCGCCGCTTAAAACAGCTGCCACATCAAACAGACAACAGTTCATAGTATCCAGACGTGCAGACTGATCATGAATGTAAATGTAACCGTCCTTACATGCTTGAAGTTCATTACGGTTCATAAAGAACTTCCGGTAAAGCTCTTTGTTCAGCTCATTGAAGATCAAGCTTCTCTTGGTTGCAACAAGCGCACTGTCCGTATTGGCATTGCTCTTATCACCGATGTAACGGATAGCCTGGCTCTTGGTGTAAACATCATCCATCATGTGAATGAAATCCAGCTTGTAATTCCGGTAATCGCGGTAGCTCTTGGCAACTGCAGGATTTACACGCTCCAGCGCTCCCTCTACGATGTTGTGCATCTCCTGGATCTCGATCTCATTTTTCCCAAGGGAATCCGCATGCTCCTGGGCAAAACGGCAGATAAAATCCTTCTCCTCATCGGAAAAAGTATAAAGAATACGCTCTGCTGATTTGTTCACGGCAGCCACGATTTTCTGAGGATTAAACTCCTCTCTTGTTCCGTCTTTCTTAATCACATATAACATGACTCATCTCTCCCGAATACTATATATAGTATTGTTATTCTCTATATCTTGGTTTTTTTCTATATATTGTGCTAGGCATGAGTATACCACAGCTGGGAGGAAAAGAAAAGGGATATTTCTGTATACAAAAAAATACAGACTTTTAGCACTGCATGATCTCACTGCGGAAATATTCTTACAAATTCATTTGGAACCATTCTGCGATGAAATCCCATATCTCGGGAAGCAGGGCGACCAATGCCACTATAAGCCATATGATCCAGCTTATACTGTTTCTTTTCCGTCCTTCGTTCTGCTGCTTTTTCCCCTGGTTTGAAACTTCTGTACGGTTCCTGTCTGCCGTTGTTTTATTCATGGTGTTACCTGCCGGTACGGTCTTCCTTACAGTTGCAGCTGGTATTTCGATTTCCGTTTGGATTCCGGTTCGCACCTGCATTCCGGCCTGTATTCATATTCCGGCCCGTATTCATATTCTGGCCTGCATTCGTATTCCGGCCCATATTTGTACTTCGGTTCACTCTGCCGCCGCGCTGTGCTGCTTTGTCCACAGTTTGTCCATACTGTCGCATCATATCCCGCACTTTGGCGGAAGCATGTCTGTAATGTACCTCACGGGGCTCATTAAGATGGTAAAGTACTTCATCATTTCTGTAAGGCATCCCGCACAGTGAACACCTGCCATTTACAACCCTGCCGCCACAAACCTGACACTTCTCACCTGCCATAAACTCCCTCCATTCTGTCCGTTAAAACGGACATTTACATTTATTTTTATCAATCGGACATTCCCATTTCGTCCTGCTGCATGTCCCTGAATGCGATCATTCCACAATTTACATTCAGTATATCATATCACGCTCTCAATACCCAGTATTTTTCCCGCTCCAGGGCCCGGACTTCACACCTCCTTATATTGCCACCCTGGCCATTTTCTGCTATAATACCCCACAGAGCAACAAGCCAAAAAATCATCAGGAGGAAGCGATAATGAACACAATCACAATCCCCGCAACCTATCATGCAGACCTGAACCTCCATGACACACAGATTGCGATCAAAACAGTAAAAGATTTCTTCCAGCAGACACTCTCCCAGAAGCTTAATCTTCTCCGAGTATCCGCTCCAACATTTGTAGCACCGGAATCCGGCCTTAACGATAACCTTAATGGTGTAGAGCGCCCGGTAAGCTTTGATATCAAGGCTATCGAAGGCAGCAACGCCGAGATCGTACACTCCCTTGCGAAATGGAAACGCTACGCTCTGAAAAAATACGGTTTTTCTCACGGTGAAGGCCTCTACACAGATATGGTAGCGATCCGCCGCGATGAAGATCTGGACAATATCCACTCTGTTTACGTAGACCAGTGGGACTGGGAAAAAATCATCTCCAAGGAAGAGCGCTCCATGGAGACTCTCAAGGAGACCGTACGCACCATCTACAGTGTCCTTCGTAAAACTGAGAAATACATGGCTGTACAGTACGACTACATCGAAGAAATCCTTCCGAAAGACATCTTCTTCATCACAACACAGGAGCTTCTTGACATGTATCCGGACTGCACACCGAAGGAACGTGAATACAAGATCGTCCGTGAAAAAGGTGCCGTATTCCTTATGAAAGTCGGAAAAACCCTCACAAACGGAGAGCGCCACGACGGACGTGCCCCGGACTACGATGACTGGGAACTGAACGGCGATATCCTTGTGTACTATCCGGTACTTGACATTGCACTTGAACTTTCCTCCATGGGAATCCGTGTTGACGAGGACGCACTTGACCGCCAGCTTACCGAGGCAGGCTGCGATGACAGAAGAGAGCTTCCTTTCCAGAAAGCCATCCTGAACAAAGAACTTCCGTACACCATCGGTGGCGGTATCGGACAGTCCAGAATCTGTATGTTCTTCCTGCGTAAAGCACACATCGGAGAAGTACATGTATCTCTCTGGCCAAAAGAAATCACAGATGCTGCAGAGGCACACGGACTTCAGCTTCTCTAAAACATCTTGCAGATTTATTTATAATTTTTGCGGAAATGAGGTAATAACGTGAACATTCTGTTTTTTCTGATTCCCAAAAGCGAAGTCGCCTACATCTTCGAAGATGAGACCCTTCGCCAGACCCTTGAAAAAATGGAGCACCGCAAGTACTCCTGTATTCCCATTCTCACCATGGACGGCAAATATCTCGGCACCATCTCAGAGGGCGACCTTCTCTGGGGCATGCGCCGGGCAGACATTCACGATATCAAGGAAACAGAGGGCGTTCCCATCATGGCAATTCCACGCCGTGCCACCTATAAACCGGTCCACGCAGATTCCAATATGGAAGATCTCCTGGACCGCGCCATCAATCAGAACTTCGTGCCAGTTGTGGATGACCAGGGAGCCTTTATCGGAATCATAACCAGAAAATCTATCATCAAATACTGTTACAACGAAATGAAAGCCGCACAGGGCGCTGCTGAAGAATAAACTCAGCTACCAGCCCCAAAAAACAAAAACAAGGCTCCGGTTCCCGGGATAAAGCGAATATTCTCATTCTGCTTTCCCGGGAACCGGAGCCTTATTCTCTGTCCTTCTTTATCTGATTCGATCAGATCACCCTCACAATATTCAGCTTCTCATCTGCAAGTACCATATCCGCCCGTTTTCCAGGCACAAGAGAGCCCACCTCTCCATAGATGCCAATGCTCTTTGCAGGATTTCTGGTGGCCGCAAAAATCGCCGTACGCTCCGGCACACCCATTGCGATCACGCACTGCATACATTCATAGAGATTGGTTGCGGAACCGGCAATGGTGCCATCCTCAAGAACCGCCTTCCGGTTATTCATAATCACCTTCTGGCCGCCCAGCTCATAAACACCGTTTTCCATTCCTGCCGCCATCATGGAATCGCTGATCAGTACAATCCGTTCTTCCCCGAACATCCGGAATGTATTTCTTACTACTGCCGGATGAATATGAATTCCATCTCCGATCATCTCCACCATACACAGCGGATCATCTGCCGCTGCTGCGATCACTCCAGGCGCACGGTGTCCCAGCGGATTCATGGCATTGTACAGATGGGTTACATGATGAGCACCCTTTTCCATGGCTTTTGCGGCGCAATCATAATCCGCACCTGTATGGCCTATGGAAATCACCACATCATCTTTAAACGTTTCAATAAACTCCTCTGCTCCTTCCATATTCGGAGCCACAGTCACAACCTTTATCCTTCCACCGGAAGCGTTCTGGCATTCCCGGAAAAATTCAATGTCCGGTTTGCGGATGTATTCCTCCACATGTGCGCCCTTTTTTGCAGGATCTAGGAACGGTCCCTCCATATTCAGACCCACAATTCTGGCACAACTCTCATCCTGCTCCACTTCTGTTGCGGACGCAAAAATCCGGATCAGCGCATCCATGGGAAGTGTCATAGATGTAGGACAGTAGGAAGTAACTCCGTGAACTTTTTCATACTGGAGAATTTTTTTCAGGCCGGCCGCATCTGCGTCTGAAAAATCATGTCCGACCGCACCATGGCTGTGAATGTCCACAAGTCCCGGCAAGATTTTCAGTCCGGAAGCGTCAATTTCTTCT
>OGRI01002260.1_pt1 | contig 14178 bp, 14 predicted proteins | sample 1553391 | NCBI WGS metagenome assembly OGRI01 (sample SAMEA2580052, study PRJEB22360) | human gut metagenome | reverse complement strand
TTTTGCTCTGCCAGTGACCGCACGATCAGCTCCATGCGGTTTCGTGCCGCTTCGTTAATCTTAGCGCAATACTGTCTTACGTACACCCAGCTATAAAGGCGGGGTCATTTTTTATAAGCCAAATTGAATCAATCCTTCTCGTTGAGCCACTCTTTAAGCACCTCAACATAATGGTCGTTGTCCTCTACGAAGCACATGTGGCGGCACTCCCTGAACAGCTCCCACCTGGAGTTTGGTATATTGTCGTACATCACCTTGGCTATATACGGTGTGCAAAGGTCATTGCCGCCATTGATCACGAGGCAGGGCTCCTTTATATCCTTGAGTTTGTCTATTACATCGTAATCCTTCAGCGTACCCATTGGTGTGTACTCGTTAGGGCCCCAGCCAACGACATAGCTCTCCCGGCCGGCCCTTTTCTCCCTCAGCAGGCACTCAGGCCCATCGGGATCGGGCTTGCCCGCAGCGTGGCGCAGCATATACTCTTCCTCTGCCCTCTGGTATATATCATTGGAATAGTCGCCGGTCTCGGTAGCCGTTTTTATGGCCTCCTGGTATTCCTCCGGCAGCTCCTTTATCATGCGTGCCTGCTCAATGCCCCACAGCCAGCTTGCGGGCAGCGTGCTGGAAAGTATGCCGCTCTTTACGCCTGAGTGCTCATAGTTGCAGATATAGGTCAATAGCAGCATGCCTCCCCAGGACTGGCCCAGCAGGTGGCAGGTATCCAGTCCCAGGTACTCTCTCAGTGTGATAAGCTCATTTACCCATGTCCCGCCCGTCCATAGCTCCGGCCTTCCGTCAACGTATGAGTTGCCGCAGCCTATCTGGTCGTACATGACGAGCATACGGCCGTCCTCCTCCGCCACCCTGTCCAGCACCTCGAAATAATTGTGAGTAGAACCGGGGCCTCCATGCAGGAGTATCAGCGGCGCCTTGTCAGTACGCTCGCCAACCGTCCTGTAATAGGTATGGTGTCCCATAAAAGGCATATAACCTTCGCTTATCTTCATGGCCTTTATCCTCATATTCTTAATAAATAGGGAATCAATCATTTATGATTATATAAAAAAGTATAACTTTTTATAGAGACGTCTGTCAAGCTTTGCCAAAGACAACCCTTATTGCGTTTTCGTTTCTTTATATGCTGTCTATTTTTTCACATTAGGGTAAAGTCTATATAAAATTGGTGCTATATGCTATAATAAATTGTTAAGATAACACCCTTGGAAAGGAACTTACTATGGGACTGCCGGCAAAACTTGTGCATTCTCAATTGAATTTCTTTAAGCCGCTGGTTGCCAGCTGCTCACTGGAAACCATACGCCGGGGACAGGACAAGCTTGGCGAGCTTATGGAAGCCATACATAAAAAGGACGTTAAGGTGCGTGATCATCCCTTCGACCGCTTCGAGGGCGCATGGGTCATACCGCGGGACGAGCGCCGTCAGGGAGTCATACTTTACCTGCACGGGGGCGGCTATACCTGCGGCGATCTCGACTACGCCAAGGGCTTCGCCGCAACGCTTGCAGATGAAGAGGGCGTGCGCGTGTTCTGTGCCGCCTACAGGCTCGCTCCTGAACACCCCTTCCCCGCCGCACTCGACGACGCGCTGGAGGCATACAGATACCTCATTAGCAAGGGCTACGGTGGGGATCACATAATGCTCTGCGGCGAGAGCGCAGGCGGCGGCCTTTGCTACGCCCTCTGCTTAAAGCTCAAGGAGCTTAAAATGGCCATGCCCTGCGGGATCATTGCCATTTCCCCCTGGACAGACCTCACAGCTTCCGGCGAAAGCTACGAAACGAACCGGGACAACGATCCCTCTCTCACAGCTGAGGTTCTTGAGTTTTACGCCCAGTGCTACGCAGCCGGCCGCGACAGGCTGGACCCGCTGCTATCCCCCCTATTCGGCGACCTTACAGGCATGCCGCCCTCTCTCATTTTCGCAGGCGGCGACGAGATATTGCTTGACGACTCCCGGCGGCTCCATTCAAGGCTGCTGCAATGCGGCTGCAGGAGCAGTCTGCATATCGCCCCGGAACGCTGGCACGCCTACGTGCTGTACCAACTGAAGGAAAATCAGGACGATTTTGCCACGATAAACGAGTTTTTGAACAAACGCCTCTGTCCTGAACGCAAGCTACGCTGGATGCGTCTGGACAACGCGGCAAAGATATACCCCGCCGCCCGGCGCAGGAACTGGAACAACTTTTTCCGGCTCTCGGCCACCCTGAGCGAGCCCGTAGACAGGCCGGTGCTGCAATCCGCCCTCGATGTGACTGTGCGCCGCTTCCCCTCCATGGCGGTGCGGCTGCGCAGAGGCACCTTCTGGTACTACCTTGAGGAGCTTTCCAGGGCCCCCTCCATACGCGACGAAAAAGCCTGTCCGCTGGCCCACGTGCCCTTTAAAGAAGTTCGCGAGTGCGCTTTCAGGGTTATAGTATACAAGAACCGCATAGCCGTGGAGTTTTTCCACGCCATAACCGACGGCAACGGCGCGCTGGTATTCCTCAAGACACTGCTGGCCGAATACCTATACCAGAAGCACGGCCTCAATGTACCTAAGGAGGACGGTGTTCTGGGCAGGCTGGAGGAGCCCTCCGAGGAGGAGCTGGAGGACAGCTTTCTCAGGTTTGCCGGGGACGTGCGGGCAAGCCGACGGGAAAAAACAGCGTATCACCTCTCAGGCACCCCGGAGCCCGACGGATTTTTGAATCTTGTGACGTTCATGCTGGATGCGGAGTCCGTGCGCGGCAAGGCAAAGGAGTACGGGGTCACCGTTACGGAGTTCCTTTGCGCTGCTATGATGAAAGCCATACTCGACCTGCAGGCGGAAAAGGTACATTTCCGTAGGCACAGGCGCCCCGTAAAGGTGCTTATACCCGTAAACCTCCGAAAGCTTTTCCCGAGCAGAACCCTGCGCAACTTCGCCCTGTACGTCACCCCCGAAATAGACCCTCAGCTTGGCGATTACAGTTTTAAGGAGATATGCTCAGTAGTCCATCACCGCATGGGGCTGGACTGCACCGCAAAGCTCATGGGTACTCGTATAGCCGCCAACGTCAGCAGTGAAAAGGCTTTTATCTTAAAGGTGATGCCGCTGTTCATAAAAAACGCTGCCATGAAGGCCGTATTTGATGCGGTAGGTGAATGCAAGTCCTGCCTCTGCCTCTCAAACCTCGGCAATGTTACCGTACCACAGGCTATGCGCCCCTACATAAGCCGCATGGACTTCATAATAGGCGTGCAGGCCCGGGCGCCCCACAACTGCGGCGTGCTGTCATATAACGGCACCATGTATATCAGCATGATACGCAACATAACGGAGCCTGAGCTGGAACTGCACTTTTTCCGGGTGCTTCAGGATCAGGGCCTTCACGTAAAGGCCGAAAGCAACCAGCCATAGTTCAAGGAAAGGAAGGCGTGAGCTTTGTATTGTATAAAATGTGGAGTTGAGCTGAGCGACAGCGAGGAAAAGTGCCCGCTTTGCGGCACTGTGGTGTTTCACCCGTATATAAAGCGTCCGGACGGCGAAAAGCCGTACCCCGTTGACCGGAAACCTCAGGAGACCGCCAGCCGGTCCGGCCTGCTGTTCATACTTACCATGCTGTTTCTGCTGCCCCTCGCTACGTCGCTGCTGTGCGACTGGAAGATCAACGGCAGAATACTCTGGTCTGGCTACGTAGGCGGCGCGCTGACGGTGGTTTATGCGATAGTCGTACTGCCCATGTGGTTCAGGCGCCCCATACCTGTGGTGTTCGTAGCGGCGGACTTTATCGCCGCAGGCCTATACCTGCTCTATATAAACTTCGCCACAGGCGGCCATTGGTTCCTGTCCTTCGCGTTCCCCGTCACCGGGGGACTGATGATAATCGCCGTAGGCGCGGTGGCGCTGATGTACTATCTGCGCCGCGGGTATCTATATATAATCGCCGGCACTCTCATAGCTACAGGCGGCTTCATGGTGCTGGTGGAATACCTGCTCAATTACACCTTTGGCCTCCACGACAGCCTGATATGGTCCATATATCCCCTGGCGTGCTGTCTGATCCTTGGGCTCGCTCTCATCATCATCGCCTGCTGCCCGCCTCTTAGGGAAAGCGTGAAACGAAAATTTTTTATCTGACAAGAAATAGCAAAAGTGCGGCACATTTCAAACTGTGCCGCATTTTTCATCACTTAACTACGTCTACTTCATTTATGCCGTAATATTCAAACAGTTCAATGGCCTCCCTGCCTATCCTCTCGCCGGACACCGCAATGGGTATCGCAGGGGGGCAGGACACGGCAGGAGCGCCGCATATACGGCCCAATGCCTCGCTTACCGGTATCACCTCGTGGGGCCGGAAAAACGCCTCCCGGACCGACATAGCCCTTTCCGCCCTGGCAATGGGCAGCAGCTCTTGCTCTGCTGGTCTGCTGCGGCACTCGCCAAGCACTTTTTCCAGCCTGTACAGCTCTTCTAAAGTATTGTTGGGCGTAGTCATGAGTACCGCGTATCCGGCGTCCGCATGCTCGCACTCTATATCCCCGCCGCGCAGCAGCTTCGCTATGTCCGTGCCTCTCATGCTCTCCGTAGCCCGTACGGTCAGCCGAAGGGGGTCGCTTTGGGGCACTTTCCACCCACGGCTCCCGAGCCGCCGTTTAAGGCATTCCATATTCCCTGCCCATTCCGCTATCCTCTTTGGGTAATCTCCCGCCAGAAGGCTGTTGCAGGCGTCCAGCGAGGCCATTATAAGGTATGACGGGCTGGTGGAGCCGAAGAGGGCCAATGCCGACTTTGCCTGATCGGCATAGCGTGCAGGCAGGCGCCTGCTTATATGCAGGTACGCGCCGCCTGTCAGCACAGGCAGCGTTTTGTGGGCCGACGCGCAGCACATGTCCGCGCCGAGGTCCAGCGGGTCCAGCGATTTTGGCAGAAACTTCAGATATGCTCCGTGGGCATTGTCAACGAGAAGTATCGTGCCGCTGTCGTGGCACACCCCGGCAAGGCCCTCTATATCAGCCATTCCGCCTAAATAATCGGGGCTGGTTACATACACGGCGGCAGGCGGAGCATCAAGCTTATTAAGTGTTTCCTTCAGTATTGCCGGCGTCACGAGGCAGCCGCAGAGAGAGCTGCTGCTCTCCGGCCACAGCCATACCGGCTCTATATCAAGGAGAGCTGCGGCATATACAAAGGTCTTGTGCACATTGCGGGCAGCCACGATAACGTTGGAATTGCCCTTCGGCCTGTTGTTGAGGGCAAGATACAGCATTGCCCGTATGCACTGGCTGGAGCCCTCAGTAGAATAGCAGGTGCGCTGCGTGCCGAACAGCTCCGCCGCATTGCGCTCGCTTTTGGCAATAATGCCGTCGGCCTCGTACAGCGCGTCTCCGCCGTACACCTCGGTTATATCCCATTTTTCGCAACCCAGCATGCCCTTGCCCTTATGACCGGGCATATGGAAGCGCACCCAGTCATGTTCCGAGTACTGCCTGAGAAAGTCGAGTATGGGAGTGTCCATCACATATCCTCTTGCGCGACCTTCATCATTATTGCGCACTCTATCCTCTTCTTGAACAGCTCGCATCCCGCAGCATATACGCCGCGTATGCTGCCCGTAGCGTGATAAGCGTTGGCGGCACAGCCACCGGAGCAATAAAGCTTAGCCCAGCAGTTCTCGCATTCCCTGCGAGCATATGCGTTGCAGGAGCGGAACTCGCTTCGTACTGCCTCGTTTGTGACGCCGTTCCATATATCGCCCAGCTTGAACTTTTCCTCGCCTACGAACTGGTGGCAGGGATACAGATCCCCCCATGGTGTGACTGCCATGTACTCCGTGCCGGAGCCGCATCCGGATATGCGCTTATATATGCAGGGGCCGCCCGTAAGATCCAGCATGTAATGATAGAAGGTTATAGGCTTGCCCTCTTTTTCGCGGCGCAGCATATCCTTTGCAAGTATCTCGTACTGCTCCTTTACTATCTCAAGGTCGTCGGAGGTCAGAGCAGCCGGGTCGTCCGGCGCGCACACTACAGGCTCCATGCTAAGCTCGGTAAAGCCCAGATCCGCCATATGGAATACGTCGTTGGTAAAATCGGGATTAGCGTGGGTGAAGGTGCCGCGCATATAGTAGTTCTTGCCGCCTCTTGCCTCCACAAGCTTACGGAACTTGGGCACTATGCGGTCATAGCTGCCGTTGCCCGCATAATCTACACGGGTGGCGTCATTTATCTCCTTGCGGCCGTCCAGGGACAGCACCACATTGCTCATCTCCCTATTGCAGAACTCTATAACCTCGTCGTCGATGAGCATGCCGTTGGTGGTGAGGGTGAAGCGGAAGTTCTTGCCCCGTTCCTTCTCTACGCTGCGGGCATACTTCACAAGCCGCTTTACCACGTCCCAGTTCATCACCGCCGAAGAAGTCCACCTCGAGATTGGTGCGGCTGCCTGAATTCTCCATCAGGAAGTCCAGCGCGCGCTTGCCCACCTCATAGCTCATCAGCGCGCGCTCGCCGTGATACTTGCCCTGGCTGGCGAAGCAGTATGCGCAGTTGAGATTGCAGGTATGGGCGACGTGCAGGCACAGCGCCTTTATAACGTCGCCCGAGCGCTGCTTGAAGGTTCCCGCCATCTCTGAGAATGTATCCTGTGTAAACAGCTTTCCTGCTGCTATCAGGGCCTTTATGTCCTCGATGCAGTCCAGTATGTCCTTCTCCTTTACATCCTGGCGGCCGGCGTATTTTTCGGATACGGCCTTCACTATTTCCTCCGGGCTGTTATCCTGATACATAGCTATTATGTCATACGCCACATCGTCTACCACATGTATGGAGCCGGAGCAGGAATCCAGCACTATATTGTAACCGTTTAGCTTATACTGATGAACCATTATCGCCTCTCCTATTAGGCTGTAACATAAAAACTGCCGCCTGGAAACAGGCGGCAACTTTTATTGCCAAGTTTAGTTATTCTTATTCTCACACTTCTGGTTGGCCACGCCGCAGCTGGTTTTGCAGGCAGACTGGCATGAGGTCTGGCATTCGCCGCAGCCGCCGTTCTTTGCGCTCTCACAGAGGTTGCGGGTCTCGAGGGTCTTGATTCTTTCCATGGTTTTATCTCCATTCTGTCAGTTTTGATTTTTATATGTTCGGGCGTTTCCGCCAAAGCAAACGCATTCGTCCACTATTACTTAAAATACTATATCAAATGATATTTTCAAAGTCAATGAAATTTATATATATGCCCGGCAATATACATAAAAATCAATCCCGAACGGCGCCTGTTTTATTGAGCCGACTCAACTTTTTTTGTGCGGTATCAACCGTTCTCCGCAGTCCGGGCAGTATTCGGGCATTCTCCCCTGACCCCACAAATACAGGTTGCAGCCGCAATACGGGCAGCGGAAAAACCTTATAGCCTGTATTATGCCGGCAGCTGCCACCAGCACCGCTACCGCTATGCCCACTATGGCAGCACTTTCGTTTATATATGCCAGCACGCAGTTTATTATCGAAAGCGCCAGCGCCCCTATAAGGCATATCCAAAGTATCCTGTGGCTTTTTCTGTAATCCATCTGTATCTTCCCGTTATTCCGGCAGTACGTTCAGATCTTCGCTGTACTCCAGCCGGAACTCCTTATCAGTAAGTGTCATGTCTGTATCTATCTGGGCAAACAGAGTATTGTCGCCATTTTCCAGCCGAAGCACGTATTGGCCGTCTCTGGTCTGCACCCTGCCGGATGCTATCTCTGTGCCATCCTCGTCAAAAAAACGTATGTTCAGTGCGCATACCAGTGTATCCGGGTATTCGTTCACCGCAACGGCGTCCATAAATGTATCCCCGCACTGCTCGTACACCTGAATATTTTTGAAGGATATGTACTGCTGGAAGTGCTCTTCGCCCACTATCAGCGATCCGTTTTTATCGTACGCGCTGCTGAGATCCGCCATTTCCTCCACCTGCACCGGCTCCGGCGTAGGGCTTGGGGTAGGTTCGGGGGGCTGCGTAGACTCCAGCGGAATGGTTACGGAAGGAACGATATGCGCCCCCGTGTTCACACAGCCCGTGAGCAGCATGCATACCGAGACCGCTATAAGCAGCTTAACAATCCTCTTGTTCATATTCTTCCCTGTTTTCATGGATAAGCTCCATCTTGAGATTATAAAGCTTATCGGATATGTCCACCTTGTAGGTGTGAGGATTGAGTATGCGCCTGTATTCCTCCCAGAATGCAGCCAGCTCCTTTTTGCTGTATTCCCTTATTGAGCATACGTCGGGGCTCTCATATACCTGCCTGCCGTCCACGAATACCGGCACCAGAAGCTCTCTCGCATAAAAGTCCCGTATTACCTTAGTCTGATAGGTATGGTGCTGGTTATACAGCTTGATAGGCTTGCTATCGTCTATGGTTTCATCGTCAAGGGCGATTATATCCGCAAGCGCCATATTGTCCCGCTTGCCGTACAGGCGGTATATCTTTTTATATCCGGGATTGGTAAGCTTGGCGGGATTTTCACTTATCTTTATCTTGGGCGTCATTTTGCCGTCCACTATCTCGGCGGACATTTTATACACGCCGCCCAGCGCGGGCCAGTCATAGGAGGTTATCATCTTGGTGCCCACGCCCCATACGTCTATCCTTGCGCCCTGTGCCTTCAACTCGCGGATAACGTATTCGTCAAGATCGCTGGAGGCAAATATGCGCGCATCCTGATAGCCTGCGGCATCCAGCATCCTGCGGGCCTCCTTGGAGAAATAGGCAAGGTCGCCGCTGTCGAGGCGTATGCCCACCGGTTTATGACCTTTTGCCCTCAGCTCATCGAATACCTTTATGGCATTTGGTACGCCGGACTTGAGAGTATCGTAGGTATCTACAAGCAGCATACAGGAATCCGGGAATATCTCAGCATATGCGCGGAAGGCATCCAGCTCGGTTGGGAAGCTCATTACCCAGCTGTGGGCGTGAGTGCCTGCAATCGCAACATCGTAAAGCTGGCCTGCAAGCACGTTGCTGGTAGAGCTGCAGCCGCCTATTATAGCCGCCCTTGCGCCGTATGTACCTGCGTCTGGGCCCTGGGCACGGCGAAGGCCGAACTCCAGCACCGCGCCTCCGTCTGCGGCGTAAACCACGCGGCTGGCCTTGGTGGCTATAAGGGTCTGGTGATTGATTATATTGAGCAGCGTAGTCTCCACAAGCTGTGCCTCCATGATAGGGGCCTTTACCCGGACGAGGGGCTCATAGGGAAACACGGGCGTACCTTCAGGTATGGCATATACCTCGCCGGTAAAATGCATTTCGCTCAGCACCTTCAGGAAGCCCTCGTCAAAGAGCTTCAATCCGCGAAGGTATTCTATATCCTCCGGGCCAAAGTGTATGTTCTTTATGTAATCTATGGCGGTGTCAAGGCCCGCCATGATGGTATAGCCGCTGTTTGGCATATTTTCCCTGAAAAACACATCGAACACAGCCTGGTTTTTCGTCATGCCGAATTTGTAGTAGCCGTACATCATGGTAAGCTGGTAAAGGTCCGTCATCATGGTAAGGTTTCGCATATTTCAATCCCCCCGAATTTTTCTGCTTTACTGCCCGTCCTCAGTACTGTCTCCCTGATCCGTTTCTTCAGGTTCCGGCTTTTCTTCGGCGGCTTCTTCCTTTTCGCTTTCCCCGGCGCTGTCCGCTTCGTCCGGCGCGGCTGCTTCCTCTTCTTCGGCCTCCGGCGCGGGCCATATCAGCCTGCCCAGCTTCTTTTCCTTAAAATGCCTTATGAGGAAGAAAGCGGCTATGGCGACTACAAGTATGAAGCTCAGCATTTCCGATACCCGTATACCGGCGGCTATCGCCCCGCCCGGCTTTATTATATACAGGCTGTCGCCCCTGAGCCTCTCCACGAACATCCGCTCAAGGCCGTACAGTGCGGCATACGATAATATCGCATCGCCGTCGTGCCTGAATTTTTTGCGGCAGCTCCACAGTATTATAAACACTATAAGACACCATACGGACTCATAGAAAAATGTGGCCATGTGGTAGGGGTTGGAGCAGGGCTGGCCGTTGAAGGTATGGTAGCCCTCTATATACACCGCAAAGGGGAACCACATAAGCTCACCATTGCTTATGGGAAGGCCGAAGGCCTCCTGATTAAAAAAGTTTCCCCAGCGGCCTATGGCCTGAGCCAGCACAAGGCCGGGGGCTATGCAGTCCGCAAGCTTCAGAAAGCGTATCTTCCTGACTCTGGAATAGATGAACATACCGAGAAGCCCGCCTATTACCGCGCCGTATATGGCAAGGCCCCCCTCCCATATATACAGGGCGCGTATGGGGTTTGAGGCATAGCTCGCCCACTCGAAAATCACGTAATAAAGCCTTGCGCCCACCACGCCCGATGGGATTATCACAAGGCACATATCCAGTATATCGTCCTCGGTCAGCCTCTTGCGCTTGCCCTCCTTGAGCGTGAGCCATACCGCTATCAAGATGCCGAGGGCCATGAGCACGCCGTACCAGTATACGTCGCGTCCGAACAGAGTAAACGCTACCCTGCTGGGATTATTCATATTTTGTTCCTCCAATTACTCTTAAAATATCAAACATACTAAAATACGGCAGGAACCCTTGCCCATGCCGCACTTTGGCATTATCAGTATTATACTCCAAACTTCCCTTTAAATAAAGCCCGCCAATGTGAATAATAGTCAAATCGCGTAAAAGGCCCAAATTATATACCTAATAGGCCAGCCTTGCAGGGCGCGCCTATGCCCAATTGAAATTTTCCTTCCCCGCGCCAAGCTCAAAATGGCACTTGGCTATGCCTAAGTCTATTTTTGAATAAAAGCCCCTTCCCGCCCTTGCCGACACCCGGCCGTTATCGAGGGAAAAGAAAAACTTCTGCTGATTTACCGCGGTAGGCGCCAAAAGCGCCGCCTCCACGCCCTTTTTGAACCACTCCGGCACGTCGCCCATATCGGCTACCTCGGAGGGCGCCTTGCTTTTATGCGGCACGCCCTGAGTTTTGCCGTAGCCTATTGCTATGACTATGCAGAGCTTTTCCCCGGCGTCAAGCTTGTAAGCCGTCTTTATCCTGCTGTATGTCATGGCCACCCAACAGGTATTGAGTCCGAGCTGCTGGGCAAAGAGCACCAGCTTCTCCCCATAGTAGCCACATTTTTCTTCAAGGTCAGCGTCTTTCTTCCCTATCATTGCGATATAATCCGTCACGCCGGAGAATTTGCCATAGTGTGCCATAGGGCTGTCGAAGGCCTTGGACTCATGGGTGATAAGCTGTATATGCAGCCCGCTCCGGCCGTTGAGCTCCGCTATTTTATCCTCCAGCATGTCCTTGATCTCGCCTTCAATCTCCTTCTGCTCATACGCCCGCACGGAATGGCGCGCCCGCATGGCTTCGTATATATCCATCTTTACCTGCATACCCTGCTCCCTTCCAGCATTTTTATCGGCTTATGCCGCCGCGCGGCCTTGTTTTAAAAAGCGCCGTTCAGGCGTAAACCACCTAAACGGCGCTATGTCGCTTTTTGCCTTAGATCAGTACGCTCTTGCGAAATACATCATGGTCTTTGCCTCGCGGTTGCAGAATACGCACTTACAGCCGGGCTTTACGGACGTATCCTCATCCATGGGCTTGCAGCGGGTAGATGCGCCGGTAACGCACTTTATTTCCATCTCGCAATCCGGATCAGCACACCACGGGGCCTTTACGAAGCCCTTCTTTACACCGTCCATAAAGTCGCCGAAGTTTTCGGCGTGAGTAGTATGAGCCTTACGGTGCTCGAGAGCCATATCGTACATGGTCTGATGTATATCGGCCATGAGCTTTACGAGGTTTTCTCCTATGCCTTGGATCGGCATGGTGAACTTCTCAAGGGTATCGCGTCGCACTACGGTCACCACGCCGTTCTCAATATCCCTGGGGCCTATCTCGATACGGGCGGGAACGCCCTTCATCTCCCACTGGTTGAACTTCCAGCCCGCGCTCTGCTCGCTGTCGTCCAGCTTTACGCGGAGGCCGACGGCCTTTATCTCGTTATACAGCTCGGTTGCCTTCTCCAGAACGCCCTCTTTGTGCATGGCGATGGGCAGTATGACTACCTGTATGGGAGCTACCTTTGGGGGCAGCTTAAGGCCGCGGTCATCGCCGTGAACCATTATCATACCGCCGATCATGCGGGTAGAAGTGCCCCAGGAGGTGGTATAGCAGTATTCCTGCTTGCCCTCGCGGCTCAGGTACTTGATATCATAGCTCCTTGCAAAGTGATCGGACAGGTTGTGGGAGGTGCCCATCTGCAGCGCCTTGCCGTCATGCATCAGCGCCTCCAGAGTATAGGTGGCCTCTGCGCCTGCAAAGCGTTCACTCTCGCTCTTGCGGCCGCGTACTACGGGGATCGCCAGCACGTTTACCATAAAATCATAGTATACGTTGAGCATACGGATGGTTTCTTCCTGCGCGTCCTCATGGGTTTCATGGGCGGTATGGCCCTCCTGCCAGAGGAATTCGGAAGTACGGAGGAAGGGACGGGTGCTCTTCTCCCAGCGCATTACGTTGCACCACTGGTTATACAGCACGGGCAGGTCGCGATAGGACTGTATCCACTTGGAATACATGGTGCCGATTATAGTCTCGCTGGTGGGTCGGATAGCCATGCGCTCCTGAAGCACCTCGTTGCCGCCCTGTGTTACCCATGCGACCTCAGGCGCGAAGCCTTCAACGTGCTCCGCCTCTTTCATAAGCATGCTTTCGGGTATCAGCAGAGGGAAGTATGCATTCTGATGACCTGTATCCTTGAAGCGCTGATCCATTTCCTTCTGCATGAGCTCCCATACGGCATAGCCGTAAGGCTTAATGGCCATACAGCCGCGAACATCGGTATAGTCGCACATATCGTTTTTGAGTACGATATCGGTATACCACTTCGCAAAATCCACGTCGCGGGGGGTAATCTCCTGAACGAACTGGTTTTCTTTCTTTGCCATAATTTCCTCCGGTATTATTAAGTAAATTTAATTTACAAATTAAAAGCCGCCCTGAATATAAGGGCGGCTGTTTTTTGTCCGCGGTACCACCTTAATTGGTTCTCGGCCGGCCTTAACGCTCTCCTGCGGCAGGGCATTTCCTCCCTGCGGAATACGGAACGGGAACCGACACGAAACCGCGCAGCCGCCCTTTCAGCCGGTGAGGCAGCCTCTCTTTTCGCAGTTGCGGGAGCATCGGGCTTTCCGCAATATCCTTATCTAAATATAGTCGATTATAGCATCACATATAGATTATGTCAATCAATCCAGCTTTAATATATCGTTCAGTATGTCGTTGAGCTCGCTGTCAAGGCCGTCATCTGCTTTGTCAGCGTCGTCATCGTCATGCTTTTCCTCGCTGACGACTTCGTCCACGGTCCATACCTTTTCCTCCTCTGGCTCCTGCCCCGCGTCGGGCTTCGTCACCTCATCGGGAAGCTCCCGGCCCTCGATATTGTATATGCTCTTTATGAGCTCCGCAGGGTTCCGGTACTCGTCCGGAGTATCTATCTTTTCCGTCTCCGGCTGCTGGCCGACGCCGATATGCTCGTAATTTTCAAGGAAGCCGGCGTAGTTTTCGGCTTGGCGGCGCACCGTATCTGCGGTGTTCCTGATATAATCCTGAAAGTACCTGGCCTGCTCCTCGGCAGCCTTTGCCCTCTTCTCGGCATCTGCAACGATAGCCGCGGCCTGCGCCCGGGCTTCGTCAAGTATTCCGTCCCTTTGGGCCTCCATATCGGCCTTTTCACGCATGGCGGCGGCGATGATATCATCGCGCTTTGCTTCCGCTGCGCCAATTATGCGGTTCGCGGCGGACTTCGCGTCCGTGAGGGCGCTTACTACCGCGTCGTTTTTGTCCTGGTATTCCTTGATCCTGCGGTTCAGCTCCTGTATCTGCTGCTCCTTCTGTTCAAGTTCCCTCTGAAGCTCCTTCTTGCCGAACATCGTTTAGTCCTCCGTAAACATTATTTTAAAATCGGGTTCAAAAATTCATCTTCTGTTGGCCCACATCAGCCGGCGGCGCGTAACCCATATGCCGGTATCCCAGCGGCATCACCACGCGGCCCCGGGGCGTTCTCGCGATGAAGCCAAGCTGTATGAGATATGGCTCGTACACGTCCTCGATGGTGGTGGCATCGTCGCCTGTGGCGGCGGCTATGGTATCAAG
>OGRI01002250.1_pt1 | contig 14236 bp, 12 predicted proteins | sample 1553391 | NCBI WGS metagenome assembly OGRI01 (sample SAMEA2580052, study PRJEB22360) | human gut metagenome | reverse complement strand
TGCGTTGATCGCGTCGTCAAGGGGCTTACCGCCGCCTGCGCTACGCGTTGTGCCATGAAGTGTCTGCATGTCGGCCGTGCCGCCGACATCATGTTCACGTTGGAAGAAAAGCGCCTGCGCGATATGGGCGAAGCTGAGTTCAAAAACTAGCGGCCAGTGGAGCCATTATGAAGCTGCGTACGCCTTCTCCCGAGATCCATGCAGGTATCTATCGTCAGTTCGTCACAGGCAAAGACCTGGAGCGTTTCTGGGTAAGTGAAGAACAGAGTGATCTGCTTATCAGCGCCCATGGAGTGTTCGTGGAAAAAGCTCGTGCGGCCCTACTCGAAGCCCGTTCCCAAATCATCGGTTATGCCGCAGGGCGCAAAAGTTTTTACAGTTCCTTGCAGCCTCTGGAGATGGATGAGTCCGCCCCTCCCGTAGTCCGTGACATGCTCATGGCGGGCATCGCAGCAAGCGTCGGCCCCATGGCCGCTGTAGCGGGCGCGGTGGCACAGTTCGTGGGGGAAGCTCTTCTGGGCCTCTCGGACGAAGTTATCGTGGAGAACGGCGGCGACGTGTACGTCTGTACCCAAACTCCCCGCACCATGTGCGTGATGGCCGAAAGCGCTGAAGCTGGATACGTGCATATACGTCCCCATATGGACGGCTACACCAGCTATGGTGTGTGTACGTCTTCTGGCAGGCTGGGGGCTTCTTTGAGCCTCGGTAATGCCGACAGCGTGACCGTACTCGCAGAACGTACGGCTGTGGCAGACGCTCTGGCTACGCGGCTATGCAATTTGGTACGGCACGCCAAAGATGTGTCCAAGGTGCTCGAACATTCACGCAGCACTCCGGTAAAGGGAGTAGTCATCATCATGAAAGACTATTTTGGTGCCCGAGGCGCTTTGGAAATAGTGGCCTGACCTTTTCGGTAGAACAACTAAGGTGGAAGTGACATGAACGGTCAAACAAAGACTATTGCAGAAATCAATGCAAAACTAGCGGCGGGTGAAGCTATTGTCATGACGGCGATGGAACTGAAGGCCCGAGTCCGCGGCGGTGAAAAACTTTTTGTGGCAGACGTGGATGTGGTCACCACCGCGACCAGAGGTGTCATGTCGGGCACCGCCGCCATGCTTTCACTACCTATTGGCGTAGAGAATACCAAACCTGAAGAAGTATTCATCAACGGCGTTCCCTGCTTGCCGCAGTTCAGAACGCGTGACTGCTTCACTCCTGTACTTATCAACGGTACGGAAGAAAGTATGGAAAACCACGGCAATTACGGTGGAGGCCATGTGTTACGTGAACTGGTCGAACGCAAGCCTGTGGAAATTTTCTATAAGATCGGCGGTAAATCTGTTTGCACCACAGCTACCATCGACGATTTCCCTTTTGCTCGCTTATATACAACGCGTAATTCGTTCCAGAATTACATGGGATTCACTAACGTGAAAAACGCGGAATCCTATCGCCGCAACCCAACGTCCATCTTCTCCTGTCGTCCCATTCCGCCTCTCAAAGGTATGACATCCATTGGCAGTGGCGAAATGAATCCCGGTGAGAACGACCACAGCCGTCAAATCATTCGTCCCGGCATCCGTGTTCTGGTGAACGGCACCATTGGTCTCATCGCTGGTTATGGCACTCGTGCATCCGCCGAGCAAATATGTCTGGCCACAGTAGCTGACATGAAGGATATGGATCCGCAGTATATGGGCGGTTTCCGGACTAGCTATGGTGTAGAAATCACCAACAGCCTTGCTGTTGCCTTCCCCATCATCAATCAGGTTGTGCTTGATAATATTATGGAGTGCCGTGACGAAAAAATCAGACACAAGATCGGTGACCTTTCCGACCGCGGCAAGATACTCACCATACCATACTCCGATCTGTGGCACGAAGCCCCCCTCGAAGTTCAATTCGATCCTGAACGCTGCATCTGCTGCTCCTACCAGTGCGAAGCAGAATATTACTGTCCGATGAATGCTATCTCTTGGAAAGACAAGACAATCGACCAAACTCTATGTGTGGCCTGCGGTGCCTGTACCGGCAACTGCCAGGGCGGTGCCTTCATGGGCAAAGGCTGGTCGCCTCGTCGTGGTCTCGGTGATGTCCATATCTTCGATCAGGATATCCCGATCATCTTCCGCCAGTCCAATAGACTGCGTTCAGAACGTCTAGCCAGAGTGCTCAAGGAACGTTTACTCGATCGTTCCATGTATCTAGTTGACACCGACACCGAATGCAAGCTGTGGAACTAATAGCCTAATATTCAAACGTCCCCCAGAGGTACGCTATGTCTCGGTTTTCTAATAATTCTACTATGCAGGAATGCCTTCGAGAGAGCACGCGCTGCATAGGTTGCGGCACCTGCTTGGTGAGCTGTCCGGTTTATGCACAGGAACCTTGTGAAGAGCTTACCGCACGTGGTCGCAACCAGCACATATTCGATCTGCTCGAAGCCAAAGACGATGAGGCCAAGAAAGACCTTTTCAAGTGCCTGCTTTGCGGTCGCTGCACCATGGTATGTCCCCGTGGCATCCGCAATGATATCGTCGTGGAAAGACTGCGTGAACTGCAGGTGAAGCGCGACGGTCTGCCCAAGGCCAAGAGTCTTGTGTTTCGCCACCTCCTGAGCAATCGTAAGACTATGGCCAAGGCGATCCGTCTCGCCGCCCAGGCCCAGAAGCTCCTACCCGCTGAAAAGGTTGTAGCCCTCGGCGTCGCCAGCGATCCTAGCAAGCCCACCGTGCGTCATTTGCCCCTGTTCTTCTCTGGCCTCATGAAGGATCGCCGCCTGCCCGCTGTGGCATCCGAATTCCTTTTTGAGAAACTGCCCGAAGTGAACCCATCTCCTGTTGCCAAGAACAAGATACGCGTCGCCTATTTCGTGGGTTGTGCTACCGAGTTCGTACTACCCGCCTCTGGTGAGGCTATCGTGCGGGTACTGAACGAAGTCGGTGTGGACGTCGTCATCCCCAAGGAACAAGGTTGTTGTGGTCTTGCCGTCCATGTAAACGGCGATATAGAGACCGCCACGGCCATGGCCTTACATAACCTCAAAGTGTTGGAACAGGTTGAGTGCGATTACATTATCACTAGTTGTGCGACCTGTGGTTCAGCCCTGCGTGACATTTGGCCCCGTCTCGCTCGCACTCCCGAAGAAAAGAAGCGCTTTGAAGCTCTTGCCGCCAAGGTACGTGACGCATCTGAGTTTATCCTTTCCTTCGGCTTCACCGATGTCTTCCCCTATAAGCCCATCTTGCCTCGCGGTACTACCGTGACCTGGCACGAACCTTGTCATCTGGGGCGTCACCAACACGTCAGCCGTGAACCTCTTACCATTCTGCGCCGTACCTTCGGTAAGGACTTCCACGAACTCAAAGAAACCGGATGCTGCGGCTTCGGTGGTTCCTTCAACGTGTACAACTACGATCTATCCAAAAAAATTGGCAGACTTAAGGCCGACAATATCCGTGAGACCGGTGTTGATTACGTGATCTCCGCCTGCCCTGGTTGTCAGATTCAGATCATGGATCAGATGGCCCAGCACGGCATTCCCGGCCGCGTGATCCACTTGGCGGAAGCCATCACTTTCCGGGGTTAGCCGGAAAAGCACAGGAGATTCACCTATGAGTAACACTATAAGCACTACGCTGGCTGTCGCTGCTCTTAGGAGCAAGGCCCAAGCTGGTACTCTTGATGTGGCCCTCGCACATGCTCTCGACGGCTCCGGCAATCTCCCCGATATCTTAGTGATCGCCACTCAGGCATCCGCTGTCGATACCGGCTGCCTATTTCTCGTTCCTGTGGCTGGTCGTGGTGCCTTCACCCGTGCAGGCATCCTTGGCCTGAACGATGTGCATGGCTTCATTGGCCCTGCCCCAAACGAGCGTCTCGGCGTCGTAGACGTGCTCTTCACGTCCGACATGACCTCCTTAACCAATCCTTCATACGATGGCCTGAAGCTCTTTACCGACATTCTTAACGACAAGCAGCTCAAGATCTACTGCCAGTCTTTGGAAATGACGGAACACCATGCCGTCACCAGACTTTCCAAACTGCAGTTCGCCCGAATGACAGTGTATGATTCCGTTGTGGATAAGGAACTTCTGGCCATGGCCTCTGCCAATGCCATGTTCCCCGGTGCACGTCTGCATCTGAACGGTGCAGACGCCATCGTGGCTGGATCCGGTTGCCGCAGTTCGGATGATAAGCCCTCTCTGGCTCTCATTGCAGATATGTTCACCATGAAGCCTGAACTCCTCCTTACTGATGAAGCGGGCGTGCTAAACCGTCACAATATCGTTTTTGCTATTCCAACGGCCTCCGTTGCAGATCCCAAAGCACTTATGAAACGTGCTGCCGATGCCGATGCCGAGAAGCTGCTTGCCGCTGAGAAGATTCTCGCCGCAGAACTCATCTCAGATGTTTTCCATCAGGTTGATCCTGGTCCCAAAGCATAATAGCGGAAAAGGTTAGCCCTGTCGGAGGGCTTCTCCGGCAGGCATTTCGGCGTCACTGAAGGCGCCAAACCTCAACAAAGGAGTGTCAGTATGTTTTCTTTCGGTCGTAAAACTCTTCTTGCTGTGGTCGCCGTTCTCATGTTCTTTGGGCTCACCATCAATGCTGAGGCCAAAGAAATCCGCGTTGGTTACCTCGTTGCTGACCAGCTCCATTTTCCCGCTATTATGGTCATGAAAGAGCGGAACATGCTTGAGAAAGAAGGCTACACTGTGAAGTGGAGTGAATTTCTCGCTGGTTCCTACGTCATGCAGGAAATGGCTTCCGGCTCTCTTGACTTCGTATCCTGCGGAGCTGTTCCGATCTCCATCAGTCATGCTCAGGGGGTGAAGATTAATATCCTCGCCAGCGGTAACCAGGAAGGTTCCGCCTTGGTCGTCGGCCGCGACGTGAATTCCATCAAAGACCTTGAAGGTAAGAAAATCGGTACCCCCGGTACCGGTTCCATTCAGGACGCCATGGTTGCCCAGCTGCTCAAGGACAATAACGTCAATGCTCGTCGCATGTCCATGAAGGTTTCCGATATGCCTCTCTTCCTTGATAAGGGAGAGATCAGCGCCTTTGTCGCCTGGCAACCCCACTGTGCCCGCGCCGTAGCCAACAATTTCGGTAAGATCTTGTACACCTCCCACGATATGATGCCCGGTCATCAGTGTTGTGTCCTTGCCGCCCTGCAGTCCACCGTTAAAAAGGATCCTGAACTCGTGAAGACTTTCATGAAGGTCTACCTCGAAGCTTACAAGTGGTATCTTGAGAACCCCGACGAGAGTTGCAAGATGGTCATGAAGGCCACCGGCATGACTGAAGACGTGGTGCGTACCGCTATGAAAGGAGTGCTGTATCCTCCTGTTCCCTATGTCAACGATAAAAGCATTGCCTACATGGTTGAAGGTCTGATCGCCACTAAAAAGATCACTGCCATCAAGAAGGAGCAGATCGCTGACTTCGTGAATGACCTCTACAATCCTTCCTTCCTCGAAGCGTTGACTACCACCAAGTAAGTAATATCCCTTCCGTGCGCCCCTCACGGGGCGTACGGAATAAAAGTGTACTCTAGGTCTTCTTCCATACTGTTTAAGGAGATTGAGCTATGAATAAGTATAAGGAACGCATCTCATCTTTTTTGTATAACATGCTTAGCCTCGGTATAGTTATATTCCTCTGGTACCTGCTTTCCAACTGGCAGAATTCTCCATATTTCCCAAAACTTTCTGAAATTTCCTCTGCATTTACTTCCCTTGCTCAGGAAGGCGATATTGAAGGAGTATTCCTGAGTGAACATATTTGGGCTTCCCTTCTCCGCATCTTTGCAGGCTTCGGAGCTGCCTGCATCGTGGGCATCCCCCTCGGCCTCGCCATGGGGCTGTGGCCTAAGCTGTACTATCGCACCCGTTCTGTCATCGAACCTATCCGCTTCATTCCCCCTCTGGCCTGGATTCCCATTGCCATTGTGTTCATGGTCGGCTTCCAGCGCTACGTGTTTCTCATTTGGCTCGGCGCTTTCTTCCCCATCCTTGTCACCACCTTGCTCAGCGTTACCCGTGTTGACCCCGTTCATGTGAACGTCGCCAAAGTGTTCGGCGCCAGCCGCTTATACATCATCCGAAAGATTGTTCTCCCTTCTGTTGCTCCTGACATCGCTACCGGCATGCGCGTTGGTCTTGGCATCGCCTGGATGTGCATCCTTGCAGCTGAAATGATCGGCGGTGAAATGGTCGGTGTCGGCCGCCTTATCCTGAAATACGCTGAATTACTCCGTATGAGTGAAATTCTTGTTGGCATGATGATCATAGGCTTCATAGGCTTCATTATGAACGAAATATTCATCATGGTCGAAAACTACATCTTCCGCTGGAGATCTGAAGTTTCCATCGATTAACACCTATGCGTCTGTAATGATACATTCTGGTCCCATTGGAGGAAACATGAACGAGCATCTTCTAGATGTGCACATCACAAAAAATTTTGAAAAACTGACCGTCCTCAAAGACGTCAAGTTTCATGTTAATAAGAACGAATTTCTGGTCATTGTTGGTCCCACCAGCTGCGGCAAGACCACCCTTGCCAATATCCTCAGCGGTATCGACACCAATTACGAAGGCGAAGTAAAGCTTTTTGGCGAAAGGGTGGACCCAAAGCGCCACAATATCTCCTACGTCTTCCAAGAACCGTCCTGCATCCCGTGGTACACCATGATCCAAGATGTGACCATGGGGCCCATCATCAAGGGCATGGCTCCCGCCAAGGCTGACGGGATCGGTCGCCACTGCATCAAGCTCGTGGGCTTGGAAGGCTTCGAACAGTACTATCCTCGTCAGATCTCCGGCGGTATGCAGCAACGTGTGGCCATCGCCCGCGCCTATGCTACGGCTCCCGACCTTCTCATCATGGACGAACCCTTCGGCCGTCTAGATGCTCAGACCCGCTATCTCATGCAGATGGAAATCATGCGTATCTGGCATGAGGACAAAAAGACTGTTGTATTCATCACCAACAACATCGAAGAAGCCGTGTATGTCGGGTCGCGCGTCATTGTACTGAGTAAGCTGCCGGCGACCATCAAAGCCGAACACATCATCGACCTGCCCCATCCCCGTGATCTTACGGATGCAGAATTTCTCCGCATCCGCGCTAAGATTGCCCAGCAATGCGAAGTCGTGGACTAGTCGGAGGTCAACATGAAACAGCGTGAAAGCAAGATTCAGGTTCGCGAACTAAGCAAGCACTTCAGCGACCTTGTGGTCCTCGATCAGCTCAACTTCGATATCTACAAAGGTGAGTTTCTTTGCGTAGTCGGCCCCACCGGCTGCGGCAAAACCACCTTCTGCAACGTGGTTACCAATCTGTTGCCTCCTACTATGGGGCAGGTAACGGTGGATCATGCCCCCATCAACTACAAAACACATAATATCTCATTCGTGTTTCAAGCTCCGTCCTGTCTTCCTTGGCGTACCGTGTACGACAATGTAAAGATCGGTCTTGAGATCAAAAGCGTGCCCTCTAAGGAGATCAAAGAGCGTGTGGCCGACGTGCTCGATCTCACCGGCTTGACTCCGGTCAAAGATTTCTTCCCATCACAGATCTCCGCCGGTATGAAGCAGCGTGTAGCCATCGCCCGTGGCTTTGTCACCGAGCCTGACCTGCTCCTTATGGACGAACCCTTTGGCCAGCTAGACACCCAGACCCGCTTCCATATCGAAAACTCTCTGATCAAATTGTGGGAACGCAAAAAGCAGACTATCATTTTCGTTACCCATAACCTTGAAGAAGCAGTCTATCTCTCCGAACGCATCCTTGTTCTGACGCCGAAGCCCGCCAAAATCAAAGAAGAAGTCTTTGTCAGCCACCTTGCCCATCCGCGCAACATTCAGGATCCTGAATTTGTTCGTTTGCGCCGTAAGGTTACCGACCTCGTACGCTGGTGGTAAGCCGAAACAAATATAGGTAAGAAATTATAAATTTGAAAGAAATGTTTATGCCTCAGCGGTCATACGTCCCCCCCTAGCGCCATTCCTAGTTAGCATGATGCTGGAAGTCGGGGCTTTGAAATCATCAACCTTGACAACAATGTCGAATTCCAGACCTATTTCGATGAAATGACTATTTGGGTTCAAGATATTTCTGCCCTTACTGCCAGTGGATATTGTTGCCAAAACTAGATTGTTTTTGGTTGCATTCGCCCTCCTGTGTCCCTTTCAGTCCCAGAGGCAAATCTTTTTTCTCTGGGGCTGTAGGGAGACATGAAATAGGGAACTCCGGTGATTCGGAGAACGCCCCATAACGAATACAGTTGAGCCTCCCAAATGGCTAAACGACTCTTTATTGATGCCTATTACCCGAGTTCCTTGGTTTCCTTATCTGGTGTCAACTGTGCTTATTAGCCCGGTGAGATCTGTGAGGCTTATCTGAAGCTCCTCAACTTACTGCCAGGGATGTTGGCGAAACTGCCAAGAAGTATTGTGCCGACGCCATGACCCTTCTGTTGAAGCTCATTCTGTTGGTTGCGAACTCCGTTGGTGGGCTGACAATACTCCTTCCGTGCCCAGCATCCCTGCTCCGAGCTTCCCTCCTGAGCGCACCTGCCTCAAGTTGCGCGGATAGCTCTCAAATACAACATAAGTTTCAGCGGTAGCCTAAAGTTACCATGCTTCTAAATTTCGGTCTGTCTTTCCCCGTGAAGATATCATTGCCTGCCTTACTGTTAGCGGCAATTACAGCACATTCCTTTCTTATGGTGTATCTATGGATTGCTACAATGAAAACTAGTCTACTTATCCCGATGGAACAACGTGTTTTGGGCAGGAACTGATTCTACGCAGAGCGGATATAGGCTCGATCCAGCTTGCCAAGGGTGTGATATGGACAGATATAGAACTTCTTTTGGAACAGGTGGACTCTCAGCTGTCCATAGAACGGTTCCGTCAAGTCGACAATGCTACCGATCAGGGGGCGATTATGATGTTGCCTTTTCATCGGGCCAGGATGAATGCTCTAGAGTTGTCTGAACGTATAAAGTATTGCGAACTGGCGGCGGCCATGCTTACCTTCCGTAAGATGTGTAAGTATTCTATACTTTTTTCTAATTATTAAGTATAATATATAGAATATGGTGTGTATATACAGAATGAGAATAGATGTGTAATGAAATCCCTGTACACTTTACCTATGATTTTATAAAATGAAAATATAGCTTATAAACAGAAAATATATATTTAATAACATATCATTCAAAAATTTGTAATACAAACCCTGTTAATTTGACTGTAGTACATTCCATGGAACTTGATGGAGTCAACCCCAATACCATACTTATATTATACTCTCTAGGGAGAGAGTAACTCAATACTGTGAAGGGGAATCTCCTGTCGAAGGCAACGTTGGGGTTGATGAAAGTTACTCCGGATCCAGCCGTGTCAAAGATGCCAGAGGTCGGGAGCGCATAGAAAAATATTATTTTCGACCTGTTCAAGCGCAATGACAAGTTTATATAAAATCATTCCAGATTGTTCTAAAGCGACTCTCCAAGGGATCATCTGTGGTCATGTTAAATTTGAAAGTATTATCCTTTCAGATGGTTAGCGCGGTTGTGATGCTCTTTTCGGCTTGAGGTATCAAAAACACTTTCATATTAAGCATTCTCAAAATGAATTTACTAATAACTAATTACGTGCCAATGGAATAGAGAGTTTTTTGGATTTTTCCAAAACTCGATTGGTTCGTTTTCGAAGGTCCAGGAAGTATATTTTTATTTTAGAGAGAATAGAAAAATGAAAGAACTGTTTCGTCTGAGTGATAGATTTCTGAAAGGATGTTATTGCCATCAGCTGTTTGATCTGCTTCAGGCTGGAATTTGTATAACAGACTCTGATGGAACTATTCGCTTTATCAACAGTTCCTATGCAAAAAGTTTCAAAATGGATCCGGATAAAGTAATAGGTAAAAATATTACTGAGTTTTTTCCAGATTCTGCTCTTATTAACGTTATGCACTCTGGGTTGGCCGATAGGCGTGTGCCTTTTGAGTGGGAAGGAACTAAATCATTCATTTCTCGCTTTCCTATCTATGACGACGGAAATATCGTTGGTGGTCTCATTGAAGTCCATGCTCGAGATATCGATGAACTCGAACGGCTCTTGAGAGGAATGCAAAACCTTCAGAAAAAGATGACTCATTATAAGAACAAGACCCAGCTTCTTGGAGCAGAATACTCATTTAAAGATATTATGGGTACAAGTATGGCTCTGTGCACGCTTCGTGAGCAGGGTAGCAAGTTTGCACTGGGCAACGACCCCATACTTATCACAGGTGAGAGCGGTACGGGCAAGGAGCTATTGGCTCATGCTCTGCATGCTGCCAGTCTCCGGAGCAATGAAGTTCTGATTCGAGTGAATTGTGCGGCTATCCCTTCTGAGCTTATCGAAGCGGAGCTTTTTGGTTACGAAGAAGGTGCATTCACAGGTTCCAGGAAGGGGGGCAGGATTGGTATGTTCGAGCTGGCTGATGGCGGTACCATATTCCTTGATGAGATAGGTGAATTGCCCCCCATAACCCAGGCAAAGCTCCTGCGTGTTCTGGAAAAAAATGAAATACAAAAATTGGGTAGGAGTGAGTATATCTATTCCGATTTTCGCATCATTGCCGTTACGAACCGTAATCTTCAAGAAATGGTTCAGAAGGGGCAGTTCCGTGCCGATTTGTATCACCGCCTAAATATCCTGCACCTTCAGATACCACCATTGCGGGAGCGCCCCGAAGATATCCCTCTACTTGTCCGGCATTTTTTGCAGTCTTTTAAAATCGATGTGCGCGAGAAAGAGAGAGAAATCTCGTGTAGTGATTCGGCCTATCAGCTTCTGTGCCGTTACAGCTGGCCGGGCAATGTGCGTGAGCTGAAAAATGTACTCACGTTTGCACGGTATTCTATGAATGTTGACTGCAATACCCTTGAAGTATGTCATCTTCCACCCCATTTGCAAGAGAAGGGGCATCCTGAGGTATCCTCTTCTTCTGCTAGAAACAAATTCAGGAATTTGTCCAAAGAGGATATTGTTGCTGTTCTGGAACGCTGTAACGGTAATAAGAGCAAGGCGGCACGCGAACTGGGGATCTCCCGTACCGACTTATACAACAAACTGAAGAAATATTTTACAAGCAGCGGCAGAGGTTAGAGACTCTCATCAATAGACTTTACAGCAAATTTGCACAGCAGCCGTTTCCTTGGAGAATACCATTTTTTACAATGTGCTCGGCTAAACCACAATTCTTGTATAGTGACATATTTTCCTCCTCTTAGACGAACTGGATATATCTTTTTTATAGCTGTGGCATAGTAAATTAACTATTTTTTGTACTCATAATATAACTTATTCAATGAATATAAAACAATTATACCATCAAAATTTGACGCTTTACTGTTTCGCTTCAAACAAGATTCCGTAATTCAAACAAAAAAATGTCTCTGTTTTTCTGCCTCTGTGGCAAGAATGGAGTTTTTTATAGCAGACGTTCATTTTTTAGCATAGCAATACTTTTTAGCCGTTTCGGGCTGAATCCCTGAGTATATCTAGCGCTGGTATTAAAAATACATGGGGAGACGAATCTTTGGTTCTAACGAAACTGTCCACCGACATTCAAGTAACGATCGTGTTTTTAAACTGTAAAATAAATTTAAAAAATCAAAGCAATGTAGGAATCTTCTCCGATAGTTGGGGACTTTCCTACCCACTAGAAAATTAGCCCGGATACATTGAGAGGAACAGAAAAAACTGTCATCGCGCTCGGATAAGGTAGCGAACTGCGCGGTTCACCGGGCGGACTTCACCAACAACTGGAGTAACACGCGACACATCAAAACTGTAGCGTATCTGGTTATAGTCATCGCCTTCTTGTACACCTGCATTCCCGGCAGGCCAAAACGCTCCACTTGATCCCCCTTGGTTATCGTGCCCAGACCAATCACCGCCTACAAAGGTTCCCCAAATCGTCCTGATTCCATCTCCCTGAAGCTGGCCAAGCGTTGCACTGGAATGCGTCACGGTACCGTAATGTGTACTCGTCTGTGAACCTTGGCCGCGCAGGAATATCCCCCGGTAGTCCGGGACAGTCGTGCCGATGAGCGCGACCAGTTCCGGATAGACTGCACTCGATATTGCTTGTCCGTTACATTCCAGCCAGTTATCCGCGTCGGCAGGCCATGAAGCTGACGGCCAGGCAATCACGGTTCCGACAGGAATTGAGGACGTGGCCACGCTTTGTACCATGACCTTGGTTGGGTCAAAGCTGGTACTGTCGGCGGCGAGTACAGGACTGGAAAAGACGAGCGACGCCAAAAGAAGAAAGTGGAAGAGATAAGAACGTTTCATAGTGTTATCCTTGGCAAGAGAGTGTGAAGAAAAAAGCTGATGGAGAGCCAGGGGCCGAACGGCAGGGGGGCCTTGGGGGCATGCTGGCTTATAAGGATGAAAGTGAGCGCGAGTAGGGCACCCATGAACATAATTGAGGGGAGAGCCAGAGCGCCGAGCAGGGCCATGAGCTTGGCGTCTCCCAGACCGAGACCGTCGCGGTCGCGAAAACGTCTGTAGAGGACAGACAGAAGCCAGAAGGAGCCTCCGCCCAGCAGACAGCCGGAGAGTGTGGTCAGCCACCCATGTCCGAGAGGAAGAGCGCCTGCGGGAATGGCGATGAGTGTGGCAGGCAGGAGCAGCACGTCTGGCAGGATGCCTATGCGGGCGTCGATGCCGGAAGCCACGATTAACACACCGGCAGCTATAAGATAGACGGCGAAGCTAGGGCCGAGGCCGAAGCGCCATGCAAGGGCTCCGGCCACGGATCCGGAGAGCAGCTCGATTAGGGGGTACTGGAGGCTGATCCAGACGCCGCAGTATGAGCAGCGTCCCCGCAGGCAGAGATAGCTGACCACAGGGAACAGCTCGTACCATGCTAGTCGATGCAGGCAATGCGGGCAATGGGAAGGCGGAAAAAGAATGGATTCGCCGCTAACGTACCGGTGGATGCAGACGTTGTAGAAGCTCCCCAGAATAAGCCCGAGTATGGCTGCTCCAAAGACCGTCATTTCTTTTCTCCGCAGAATTGTCTGAAGAGGGAGTGCATAACCGAGACTGTTTCTTCGATGAAGCTTATCTTGAATAGAAAGTCGGCATCGGGATCGGCATCTTTTTCCTTGCGCATACGTGGGGGCTTCAAGCCGGAAAAGGTAAAGTCGGAGTTGAGGGTGAAGACGGAGACGAGTTCATCCTCGGGCATGGTGGATATCCTCAGTTTGAGGCTTTTGAAGAGGAGGCCGGATTCGAGGCCGGCGTGGGCACTGTCCGGCGCGTCGGTCACGGAAACGGAAGGTCCATCAGTCCCCGAGAGCGTGGCTTTTCCCTGTTCCGCGATGTGATAGTCTTTCCCGTTGAGCGAAAGCATCATGCTTTCCGTATAGAGTTCACGCATGAAGTCCCCGAGGGGATGATCGGAACCGGAGGCGGCCACGGCAGCGGGGTACAAGCGTTCGAGTTCGCCGCCGAAGGCCGTCTTGAAATACTGTTCGAAGAGCTCAAGCACGGGTTTGGACGTGCTTGCGACATAAACAAGACCAGTTGTCATGTCTATGGCGACTCCGGACATGGAAGGGCGGGGTTCCATTTTGGTAAGGAGGCGGCTTTTGCAAAGCTCACGGAGTTCGCTTTTTCTGTCTTTTGAAATGAACTTCCTGCCTTGGGCGGCCAGCCGTTCGCGTTCTTCCTTCAACATTTCGTTCAGATGTTTTTTAAGGATGATCGAGGGGATCTTTCTGACGTCGACGCGGAAGCCGAAGGTTACGTAATGCCCCTTTTCGGACGTGTGCCAGTCGAGGTCAAACATGTCGTCCGCATTAACGAAGCCATACCCCTTTTCGTCGGGGAGGTTGTCGATGGAGCGGAAGGCAAACTGTCTGATCCGGTCGCTGGTGATGGAGGCAAGCGTTGAGGATTTGGCACGGTAGACGGTCAGAGGGAAAGAAGATTTCATGAGGCTCATCGTTATGCTCCTATGGATGAGTAATAAGTGGAATAAATCCTGTTCTTATTTCGTTCCGGCTCTTTTATCGAAATCGGGCTTGCCGTTACTTCCCCAGAAGCTGGCCTTGCACTGAGGGAAACCGGAGCAGTCAAAACGTTCCCAAGCCTTCCCTGTCTTGCTTGTTCCAGTTTTGAGAAGAAGCGGCTTGCCGCAGTCGGGG
>OGRI01002238.1_pt1 | contig 14328 bp, 7 predicted proteins | sample 1553391 | NCBI WGS metagenome assembly OGRI01 (sample SAMEA2580052, study PRJEB22360) | human gut metagenome | reverse complement strand
TGGGCTATGAGCTGAAGGACGCTACCGTCCAGATGCTGGGCCATGCCCGTCAGGTGAAGGTCTCCAAGGAGAACACCACCATCGTTGGCGGTGCAGGCGATAAGGATGCCATCGCAGCCCGCATCGCTCAGATCCGCAGCCAGATCGAGGCCGCTACCAGCGATTTCGACCGTGAAAAGCTGCAGGAGCGTCTGGCAAAGCTGGCTGGCGGCGTGGCCGTCATCAAGGTCGGCGCTGCTACCGAAGTTGAGATGAAGGACAAGAAGCTGCGCATCGAGGATGCTCTGAACGCAACCAAGGCTGCTGTTCAGGAAGGTGTTGTTGCCGGCGGCGGCACTGCTCCTATCAATGCGATCCCCGCTGTGCGTGAGCTGTGCGACACGCTGGAAGGCGACGAGCGCACCGGTGCCAAGATCGTTCTGAAGGCTCTGGAAGCTCCTCTGCGCCAGATCGCTAAGAATGCCGGTCTGGAAGGCAGTGTCATCATCGACAAGATCATCTCTGCCAACAAGCCCAACTACGGCTTTGATGCTCAGAACGAGGTCTTTGTGGACGATATGATCGCTGCTGGCATCGTTGACCCCACCAAGGTCACCCGTTCCGCTCTGGAGAACGCAGCCTCCGTCGCTGAGATGGTGCTGACCACCGAAAGCCTGGTCGCTGATCTGCCGGAACCCCCTGCTGCACCCGCTGCTGCAGGCGGTGACATGGGCGGCATGTACTAATAACTGCCTAAAAACCGCATGAATCCTTGATTTTTGGAGCGCGCAAAGGTGGATTTACGCCAAACTTACGCCAAAAATCAAAGCGCACTATAGGGTAACAAAATCGGCACTCGCTGAAAAGCGGGTGCCGATTTTTGTGTCACGAAAAGCTGATGGATGCTGCACGCTACACACCGTCAGCTTTTTCGTTTACAGGGGAAAAAGTGGGTGGTATAATAGAAATAGAGTTTTGTAAGAGTGCTTTCATAGTCAAGGCTATAAAAAATACGGATAAGCATAAAGCCGGTGGATGATATGAAAATTCTGGATAACATCACCAATACCGTTCGAGATGATTTACGGGTCGAGATCAAAAAAGGCAGCAGGGTGTCTATTGCGGCAGCCTGCTTTTCGATGTATGCCTACAAAGAGCTAAAGAAGCAGCTGGAAACCATAGACGAGTTTGAATTTATCTTTACATCCCCCACGTTTGTGAAAGAAAAGGCTGAAAAGCAGAAGCGGGAGTTCTACATTCCCCGCATTTCTCGTGAAACGAGCCTTTACGGTACAGAGTTTGAAATCAAACTGCGCAATGAGATGACCCAGAGAGCCATCGCAAAGGAGTGTGCAGACTGGATCAGAAGGAAGGCTACGTTCAAATCGAACACCACCGGTGAAAATATGGCTGGCTTTATGACTGTGGATTCCGGCGCAGCACAGACCGCTTATATGCCGATTGGCGGCTTTACAACGGTCGATATTGGCTGTGAACGCGGAAATAACAGCTACAACATGGTCAACTGTATGGAGGCTCCGTTTGCACAGCAGTACATGAAGTTGTTCGATTCTCTTTGGAACGACCGGGACAAAATGCAGGATGTCACAGATGTGGTTCTGGAAAATATCAGCACGGCTTATGCAGAAAATTCCCCGGAGTTCATCTACTTTATGACGCTGTATCATGTGTTCAGCGAGTTTTTGGACGACATCTCAGAAGATGAACTGCCGAATGAGGCAACCGGCTTTAAGCAGAGCAAAATCTGGAGTCTGCTGTACGACTTCCAGAAGGATGCGGTGCTTGCCATCATCAATAAGCTGGAAAAGTACAACGGCTGCATCCTTGCGGACAGTGTTGGTCTTGGCAAGACATTTACCGCACTGGCTGTCGTAAAGTATTATGAGAATCGAAACAAGTCGGTTCTTGTGCTGTGCCCCAAAAAGCTGGCAGAGAACTGGAATACCTACAAGGACAACTATGTGAACAACCCAATTGCATCGGATCGGCTGAACTATGACGTCCTGTTCCACACAGACCTGTCCAGAAGCAGCGGAAAATCGAATGGCCTCGATCTGGATCGCCTGAACTGGGGCAACTACGATCTGGTCGTCATTGATGAATCGCACAACTTTCGCAACGGCATCGGTACGCACAGCAAGACGCAGGACAACCGTTACCAGCGGCTGATGGACAAGGTGATCCGTGCCGGAGTTAAGACCAAGGTGCTGATGCTTTCGGCAACGCCGGTCAACAACCGCTTTGTGGATTTGAAAAATCAGCTGGCCCTTGCCTATGAGGGAAGCTCCGAGTATCTGGATGAAAAGCTGAACACCTCAAAGAGCATTGAGGACATCTTCAAGCAGGCGCAGAAAGCCTTTAACGCATGGAGCAAGCTGAAACCAGAAGAGAGAACCACGGATGCGCTGCTGCGGACGTTGGATTTCGACTTCTTCGAGCTGCTGGACAGTGTTACCATCGCACGTTCTCGGAAGCATATCGAGAAGTACTACAACACCAATGCTATCGGAAAGTTCCCAGAGCGGTTGAAGCCGATCTCCGTTCGGCCATGTCTGACAGATCTGAATAATGCCATCAACTACAACGAAATTTATGAGCAGCTGATTCAGCTGAGCTTGTGCGTCTATATGCCCTCCAACTACATCTTCGCAAGTAAGATCCAGAAATATCAGGAGCTGACGCACAATAAGGGAGAGAATCTGACCCAGAGAGGCCGTGAGCAGGGTATTTGTCGGTTGATGAGTATCAACCTGCTGAAACGGCTGGAAAGCTCTGTACATTCGTTCCAGCTGACCCTGATGCGCATCAAGAAACTGATTGATGGTACGATTCAGTCCATTGACCAGTTTGAACGCTCCGGCCACGCTGATCTGGATATATACGACATGGCCGGAGACGATTTTGACATGGACGATGAAAACACTGACTTTTTCACCGTCGGCAAAAAAGTCAAAATCGACCTTGCGGATATGGACTGGAAGAGCTGGCGTACGGAGCTTCGGAAAGATGCAGAAATTCTGGAGCTGTTGACCTTTATGGTGGCAGATATCACGCCGCAGCATGACACAAAGCTGCAAGAACTGTTCCGGCTGCTGTCTGGAAAAATTGAGCACCCGATCAATGTCGGCAACAGAAAAGTGCTGATTTTCTCTGCATTTTCGGATACGGCAGAGTACCTCTTTGACAATGTGAGTGCGTTTGTAAAGCAGAAATATGGGCTGAATACCGCTGTAATTACCGGCTCGATTGACGGACGTACCACGATCAAAGGCTTCAAGGCAACACTCAACAACGTGCTGACCTGCTTCTCTCCCATTTCCAAAGACCGGGATGTTCTGATGCCCGGTAGTGCCACGGAAATTGATGTGCTGATTGCGACAGACTGCATTTCTGAAGGTCAGAACTTGCAGGACTGCGATTATCTGATCAACTATGACATTCACTGGAACCCGGTACGCATTATCCAGCGTTTTGGACGAATCGACCGTATCGGCAGCAAAAACCAGTACATCCAGCTTGTGAACTTCTGGCCTGATCTGACGCTGGACGATTACATCAACCTGAAATCCCGTGTGGAGACCCGCATGAAAATCACCGTTATGACCTCCACCGGCGATGATGACCTTATCAACCCCGAAGAAAAGGGCGATTTGGAGTACCGCAAGGTACAGCTGAAACGCTTGCAGGAAGAGGTCGTTGACATCGAGGATATGTCGGACGGCATCTCCATTATGGATCTGGGCCTGAACGAGTTCCGGCTCGACCTGCTGGATTACATCAAACACAATGGTGATCTGGACAAGAAGCCCCGTGGACTTCATGCGGTGGTTCCGGCTACGGATGAACTGCCGGAGGGTGTGATCTTCGTGCTGAAAAACATCAATAACAGCGTCAATGTGGACAATCGGAACCGGATCCATCCGTTCTACATGGTTTACATCGGCATGGATGGGCAAATCATCTGCGACTACCTGAACCCCAAAAAGATGTTGGACGATATTCGGCTGCTGTGCCGTGGAAAGACTGAGCCGATCAAAGAGGTATACGAACGCTTCAATCGGGAAACAGACGATGGAAAGGACATGGCAGAAATGTCCGAATTGCTGAGTGAAGCCATTGACTCGATCATTGATGTCAAAGAAGAAAGCGACATCGACAGCCTGTTCTCTGCGGGCGGAACAACGGCATTGCTCAGTCAGGTGTCCGGACTGGATGATTTTGAATTGATTTGCTTTCTTGTTGTGAAATAGGGATAACTATGAAAAATCGAAATGGAAAATATGGATGGATTGTGATTTGGGCGATAGGAAGTATAGTATTTGCATTTGTCATACATTGGTTGTTTAGTATTGAACCCACAGTAGAGTTCTTTCAAGCAAAATGGAGCGCAGGAGACATTTTGACGTATGCATCTACAATTATTCTTGGACTACTTGCGCTATGGCAAAATCAAAGATTTAAGGAGGAAAACGATAAATCGCAAGAGCGGTTGGAAAAAATAAGCAATCGCACAAATGAATTACAAATCATATCGCAGTTAATTGAACATGAGAACGAACGGATAAATCTTTTAAGAAAATTGTTTCAAGAATTTTTTGAGGTATGTTCATGTAGCAATATAGTTGCAGAATACAGGGACACCTCAAAAAATAAAGCAGATAATCTAAGTTCTTCAACGCGAAGAGCCAGTCAAATTAGAATATCGTATCAAATATTGATACAACAGCTGTTTATGGATAAACGTAAAAATGCACAGGTAGATAGTTTGGTGGAATATGCTGGGAAACTTAGTACGTCGGCAATTGGATTGATACTTTCATTTACGATAGAGCAAGAAGAAAGTCATCTAAAAAATGATGAAAATGGTGAAATTAAACGATTGACGAATAAGCAGTTGCAAATCGAAGAAGCGTTAAATAAAGAATTTTATATATACATAACTGCACTAGAAAAAGAACGTAATGCACTGTTATTTGAGGATCACTCGTTGAAAGAATTGCAGGAAATGTATCAACGGAGAGAAGAATACGGAAAGATTTAACTTTAGGTCATGGAGGAAAATAGTTTGCTGAATTTTCCAAAATCTACCGAGTTCAATAAACGCATCCCGAAGCAGAAGTTCTATGAGAACATTGCCGTTACCCCGGCTATGAAGAGAGCCTTTGTCGAGCAGATCAGGATCATCTACTGGCGCAATAAGATTGCGACTACCACCCTGAATCTGGCGGCTGGGGAGCAGGTGACGGAGATCGAGGTGTTCGAGGTACGGCTGTCCGCCCCGAAGCTGGACGAGAGTGTGCTGCGCCAGATCGACCGGGAAATTCCGTATCACATCCTCTTTTTGCTGGAATATGAGGGCAGGTATCAGGCGGTCATCGGCTACAAGGAGGCTGCGGCGGGCAAGACAACCTTTAAGGTTGATCGCTATTATTCTACGGACTGGCTGGACGAGGACGACCTGCCGGTGCATCTGGATGGGCTTACGCTGGATGCCGTGTACGAGAATTTTGTCCGTCAGATCGCAGGTGATGCGCTTTGCACAGGAGAAAATGCGTCCCTGAAAGACAGTGTGGAACAGCAGAAACAGCGAGAGCAGCTGGAAAAGCAGATCGTAGCACTGGAAGCAAAAATCCGCAAGGAAAAGCAACCGAAGAAGAAATTTGAGATGGTACAGGAACTTCAAAAAATAAAAAAGCAGGAGCTATAACTGTGAGAAAAAGTATTTTTGACATTGTGAAAAATAATACGGACCAAGCAAGTGATGTAATACGATTGGAGTCGATGTTTCTTAGAGAAGGATTTCTGAGGGTCAATGGTGATACGGTATATACGTTGAAGGATTATGTTGAAGATTACTGTTTTGGAACGTGGAAATATAGAGGCCACTGTTTGGATGTTGATGATTTTCTTAAAACGGTAAATTACAATGAATTGAGACGCTCAGCCATATTCAATTTGGAAGACCTTTTTACATTGATTGAACTTATCTACAATTTTTGGAATCTTGCAGCTTGTGACTTGGAAAAAAGAGTAAATGGCTTACAATGGAGTGGAAACTTCTATCATGTAAGAGATGTGATGGATGACATTTTGAGACAGTATAACTATACTGCTTATATTCCAGAAGATGATGAGTGTGTCTTGGTTATTGAAGATAAACCAGAGGTGACGGCTACTGCCGAGATTGTTCCAGAGACACTTGCACTCGATATTATTCGATATAATCACAGATTGCTAAAGGGCAATATAAATGCAAAAAAGTCAATTTTGCTTAAACTAGCAAGCGAACTTGAACCGAGAAGAAAAGAACTGCAAGAGTTAGATAAAGACCTGACATCGAACATCTTTTTCATGTTAAATAACATGAATATTCGACATAATAATCAAAATATAAATGAGCCTTCAAAATATAAGAAATATGTTGCTGAGATAGACAATCAGCATCTGGAAGACTGGTATGATGAACTATACCAAATGATGTTGCTTGCGCTTTTGCTATTGGACAATATTGAACGTCAAAAATCTATTGATGAACTAAAAGAGAAAGTGGCAGGAAAATAAAATGGAAACTCTAAAAATGCACAGCCTTGACGGCGTACAGCGCAACATAGATTTAATTGGCAAGTTGTTTCCCAACGCCATTACTGAGGTGAAACGCAACGGCAAAGTAGAACATGCCATTGACTTTGACGTTCTGCGGCAGGAGCTTTCCGACTCCATCGTGGAGGGTCGGGAAGAGCGTTACCAGTTTACATGGCCGGACAAGAAAAAGGCAATGCTGGCAGCAAATGCGCCCATCACGGCAACCCTGCGCCCGGTTGTGGCAGACAGCGTTGGCAAAGATGGCACACCCGGCGGCTTTGACAGTGAGAACCTCTACATCGAGGGCGACAATCTGGAAGTGCTGAAGCTCTTGCAGGAAACCTATCTGGGCAAGGTCAAAATGATCTACATTGACCCGCCGTACAATACGGGCAAGGACTTTGTCTATGAGGACGACTTTGCACAGAGCACCGAGGATTACATGGGCAACAGCGGTCAGTATGACGAAGAAGGCAACCGTATGGTGACAAACACCGAAAGCAATGGCCGTTTTCATACCGATTGGCTTAATATGATTTATCCACGTCTGAAACTGGCAAAGGATTTGCTGTCAGATGACGGTGCTATTTTTATTTCCATTGATGATAATGAACTTTATAATTTGAAAAAAATATGTGATGCTGTCTACGGTGAAAGCTGCTTTGTTGGAAATGTTGCATGGCAACGCACTTATTCTATGCGAAACGATTCAAAGGGACTTCCTTCGGAAGCAGAACATATTTTGGTGTATAGCAAACAACCCAATTGGATTCCGAATAAATTGCCGCGTACGGATAAAATGGATGCAGCTTATAAAAACCCTGATAATGATCCGAATGGTGCATGGCAAAATACTACACCATACGCACCAGGGGCGAGAACTCATCAGGGAATGGTTTATGCTATACAGCATCCATTTACAGGAGAGCTTCTTTACCCTGCACCGGCTTCTTGCTGGAGATATGACCAGAAGACAATGTTGGATTATATGAGTGGATGGTGCGAATATGAACTGAAAAATATCAATGATGAAAAAGAAAGAGCAGAAATTTGTGGAGTAGATGTTGAAAACATTCGGAAAGACGTAAAAGCAATTGTTCTTAAATACGATTTGAATCAAGCAAAAGAAAAGGCTAAACTTGTCTTAAATCGTGGGCAATGGCCACGTTTCTATTTCACGAGAGATGGTATGGGAGGAATTCGTCGAAAGACATACTTGAACCAGGTTGAAGGACGGACAGTGACAAATCTATGGCCATACGCAGAGGTTGGACATACAGATGAGGCAATGAAAGAACTAAAAAACCTGTTTGATGGAAGTGTTCCGTTTGATACTCCAAAACCGACTAGGTTGGTGGAACGTATTTTAACAATTGCAACGGATAAAGATTCGTATATTTTGGATTTCTTTTCAGGGTCAGCTACAACAGCACACGCAGTCATGAAAAAGAATATGGAAGAAGGTGGTAATCGAAAGTATATTCTTGTTCAGTTGCCGGAAAAAGGAAATTCGCCGCAATATGAAACGCTTTGCGAAATCGGCAAGGAGCGTATCCGCCGTGCGGGCAAGCAAATACTGTCCGCAGGGGGGGGACAGTTATCGTTCTCCGAGACGCAGCCTGACCAGAGCGCCCCCATCGACATCGGTTTCCGCTGCCTGCGTCTGGACAGCAGCAATATGGAAAACGTCTACTACACGCCGGAGGAAACCCGACAGCAGGATATGTTCTCGCTGGTGGATAACGTAAAACCTGACCGTACTCCGGAAGATTTGCTGTTCCAGGTGATGCTGGATCTGGGTGTGCTGCTGTCCAGTCCCATTGAGGTGAAAGAGATTGCTGGCAAAAAGGTGTTCAACGTGTCAGACGGCTTCTTGCTGGCCTGCTTTGACCATGATGTGACCGAGGAGACTGTCAAGGCGATTGCTCAGATGAAGCCCTACTATGCCGTGTTCCGTGACAGCTCCATGGCAAACGACAGCGTTGCAACAAACTTTGACCAGATTTTTGAAACGTATAGCCCGGAAACGGTAAGGAAGGTTTTATGAATTAGGAAATAGAAATGAGGAAGTAGGAATGAAGGGAAACAATTCCTCACTCCTCGTTCCTAATTTCTCATTTCCAGAAGGAGAATGCTAAACGATGAAGGATAAAACTACACCGAAACGAACAGCTTCACCCTCCAAACTGATTCATAGTTCTGCTGCGGAGTACCTGACTTTTGTGGCTTCTACGGGTGAGAGCGATGCAAGCTATGAAATGCGCTATGAGGATGAAAACATCTGGCTGACGCAGAAGATGATGGCGGCACTGTATGATGTGGATGTGCGCACGGTCAACGAGCATATCAAAAAAATCTATGCGGACGGCGAACTGACCGAGCAGGCAACTATCCGGAAATTCCGGATAGTTCAGACCGAGGGCACTCGTCAGGTCAATCGGGAACTGACGCATTATAATTTGCAGATGATTATTGCCGTGGGCTTCAAGGTGAACAATCAACGTGCTGTGCAGTTCCGCAAGTGGGCGGGGCAGATCGTCAAGGACCACACTATTCAGGGCTGGACAATGGATGTGGAACGCCTGAAAAAGGGTCACATGTTCACGGATGAATACTTCGAGCGGCAACTGCAGCAGATTCGGGAAATTCGTCTGTCGGAGCGCAAGTTCTATCAGAAAGTAACGGATCTGTACGCAACAGCGTTTGATTATGACAAGGATGCAAAAACGACCCGGCGGTTCTTCCAGACGGTTCAGAATAAGATGCACTATGCTGTGCATCGCCACACGGCGGCAGAACTGATCGTGGAGCGTGCCGATGCCAACAAGGAGCACATGGGGCTTACCACATGGGAAAATGCGCCGGATGGGAAAATCCTGAAAGCAGATGTGACGGTGGCCAAGAACTACCTGAGCAAAGAGGAAATGAATTATCTGGAACGCATCGTGTCGCTCTATCTGGATTATGCCGAGTTGCAGGCCGAGCGCAAGATCCCCATGAGCATGGAGGACTGGGCAAAGCGGCTGGACGGTTTTCTGGAGTTCAACGGCAATGAACTGCTGACAGGCCCCGGTAAAATCAGCGCAGAACAGGCCAAACTCCATGCAGAAACCGAATACGAAAAGTATCGTGTCATTCAGGATCGCCTGTATGAAAGCGATTTTGACCGGTTCCTGATGCTGGAGCAGGAGGTAAACCACAAAGATGAAGTTTAGTTTTAAGATTCAGCAGTACCAGACGGATGCTGTGGATGCGGTGGCACGGGTCTTTCAGGGTCAGCCCTACAATGCAGGCGTGTCGTACCTGCGGGATACGGGAAACCTGTCTGCACAGCCGCAGCAGTTGAGCCTTGTTTCCAGTGGGGACGATGCAACACAGGTGGAATTGCAGGATTTAATCAACGATTCCGGCTTTAAGAACGAAGCACTCCATCTGACCGACCAGGAGCTGCTTCAGAACATCCGCGCGTTGCAAGCAGAAGCAAACATCCATCAGTCGGACAAGTTGGTGGCACCGCTGGGCAGGTGTTCTCTGGATATTGAGATGGAAACCGGTACAGGCAAGACCTATGTTTACATCAAGACCATGTTCGAGCTGAACAAGCGGTATGGTTGGAGCAAATTTATCGTTGTTGTGCCGAGTATCGCCATCCGTGAAGGCGTGAAAAAATCCTTTGAGATCACCGCCGATCACTTTATGGAGTGCTACGGTAAAAAAGCACGGTTTTTTATCTACAACAGCAGCAACCTGAATCAGCTGGATTCGTTCTCCAGCAATTCCGGCATCAATGTCATGATCATCAACACACAGGCGTTTGCCACCTCCATGAACGAGGACAAGAACGTGGAAGGCCGCAAGGGAGATGCTGCGGCGCGTATTATCTACACCAAGCGGGACGAGTTCGGTTCCCGCCGCCCGATTGATGTGATTGCCGCCAACCGCCCGATCCTGATTCTGGACGAACCGCAGAAGATGGGCAAAGAGGACTCTGCCACTCAGAAAGCCCTGAAAAAGTTCAATCCACTTTTCACACTGAATTACTCTGCTACCCACGCCAAGCAGCATAATCTGATTTACGTTCTGGATGCGCTGGACGCTTACAATAAGCGACTGGTCAAGAAAATCGAAGTCAAAGGCTTTGAGGTCAAAAATCTGCGTGGTACGGACAAGTATCTGTATCTGGAAAGTATTATCATCTCCCCGAAAAATCCGCCGCGGGCAAAAGTGGAGCTGGAAGTCAGCCACCAGAACGGTACGAAGCGAGAGTTCCATACGTTGGATGTGGGCGATAATCTTTATTACATCTCCGAGAAAATGGAGCAGTACAAGGGCTTCGTGGTGTCGGAAATCGACCCGATCACGGGCGTTGTGACCTTTACGAACGGAGACACCATCCGCAAAGGTGATGTTACCGGCGACGTTTCCGAAAACGATATGCGCCGGGTACAGATTCATGAAACAATCCTTTCGCACTTTGAAAAAGAGCAGGAACTTTTCAAACTGGGCATCAAGACACTTTCGCTGTTCTTCATCGACGAAGTGGCAAAATACCGCCAGTACGATGAAGACGGAAACGAGCTGCTGGGCGAGTACGGCAAGATTTTTGAACAGGAGTATCTTTCGGTTCTGAATGAGCATCGCACCCTGTTCGACCCTGCTTATACAGCCTATCTGGATTCAACCGATGTGCATGATGTCCACAAGGGCTATTTTAGCATCGACAAGAAAGGTCACAGCGTCAACAGTTCGGTCAAGCGTGGCTCAGATATGTCGGATGACATTTCTGCCTATGACCTGATCCTGAAAAATAAGGAACGTCTGCTGTCCTTTGAAGAGCCGACCCGGTTCATCTTCTCCCACTCTGCCCTGCGGGAAGGCTGGGATAACCCGAATGTGTTCCAAATCTGCACCCTGAAGCACAGCGACAGCACCACGCAGAAGCGGCAGGAAGTAGGCCGTGGTCTGCGTCTGTGCGTGAATAAGGACGGAAACCGCATGGATGCGGAAGTACTGGGAGATAAGGTGCAGGATATCAACGTCCTGACCGTTATTGCCAGCGAGAGCTATGCAGGATTTGTAGACGGACTGCAAAAGCAGACCGAAGCAGTGCTGTATGACCGCCCACGCAAGGCAGACATTGCATATTTTACCGGCAAGACCATCAGGCTGGATGGCAAAACTATCAAGGTGGATGACCATCAGGCACGGGCGATTTATCAGTACCTTGTCCGCAACAACTATGTGGATGAGCAGGATAACGTCACGCAGGACTACCGGGACGATGTGCAGACCGGAACACTTGCACCGGTGCCGGAAACGCTGAAGCCCATTGAAGAGGGTGTGCACACGCTTGTGCAGGCAATTTATGATGACAGTATGCTCAAGTCTATGTTTGAGGATGGCAACAAGCCGAAAGTGCTGGAAAATCCGCTGAACGACCGGTTTGAAAAGGCAGAGTTCCAGAAGCTCTGGCAGACGATCAACCACAAATACGCCTATACGGTGGATTTTGATTCTGAGGAACTGATCCGGAAAGCAACCGAATACATCGACAGGGAACTGTACGTCAGTCGCCTGCAATATACCGTTACCTATGCCGGGCAGAAAGATGTCCTGAGTGCCGATATGGTGCGAGAAGGCAGCAGCTTCAGCGATGCCAAGAGCAGAACAAAAAAATTAGAACATGACTACGCAGGTCAGGTTGCGTATGACCTGATCGGCAAAATTGCAGAGGGCACAACGCTGACCCGGCATACCGTTGCACGGATTTTGCAGGGCATCAAGCCGACAACCTTTGCGATGTACCAGAACAACCCAGAAGAATTTATCACAAAGGTGATCCGGCTGGTCAAGGAGCAGAAAGCTACCATGATCGTGGAGCATATCACCTATGATACCATTGAGGGCAGCTACGACAGCAGCATCTTTACGGCAGAGAAACACGCTCTGACGATGGATAAGGCTTACAAGGCACAAAAGGCGATTCAGGATTACGTTTTCACCGATGGCACAGCGGAAAAGAGCGTGGAACGGAAGTTTGCGGAAAATCTGGACGGTGCAGAGGAAGTCTTTATCTATGCAAAACTGCCGAAAGGCTTCTATATTCCGACCCCGGTTGGACACTACTCCCCGGACTGGGCAATCGTGTTCCATGAGGGCAAGGTGAAACACATCTATTTTGTAGCAGAAACCAAAGGCACGATGGAAAGCCTGAACTTGCGCCCAATCGAGAAGTCCAAGATCGACTGCGCCAAGAAGCTCTTCGCAAAATTGTCAGATGGTCTTGTGACATACGACCATGTAGACAGCTATCAAGAGCTGATGAATAAGGTACTGCAGTGACCAGTACAAAATGAATCATGAAGCGGCTGTTTGCGTAGATGCAGATGGCCGCTTCTGCATTTGACATCCTGATCGGGAGTGTGAGCGATAATATAGGGCTGCGATGAGTTTGAACGAATCAGCGATGCAATCGCACAGCCTGCATCCACCGGATGCAGTTCAAGGGTTTGACTTTCCCAACAAGTGTTTGGCAACGCAAAAATGGTCTTTGTATAACCTCTTGCTAGCGCTATGAGGCCTTTCAAAACGCCTCCCAAATTTGAAAATCACTTTGCAAGAATGATCGTCCGTTTTCAAGCTCAACTTGAAGTGGACGGTTGTTTTTCTGCTCAAAAAGTTCCGAGTTGGCATTCCATTACAAACAGAACGAGTTGTCCTGTTCGCTCTTTTTACCAAGGTTTCCCTTGCGTTTTCTTGCACACTGCCGAAAGTGGCGTGTTTTCAAAGTTTTTTGTTGACACACTGCGATTTTTGTGGTGATCTATCCCAACAATTTAATATAACATATTTACTTAGAGTTCCAGCTCGGCTCCCGAAGGAGCCGGAGCAAGTTTTTAACTTTCTATCGCTACATAACGAACCCGAACCAAGGCCATCCCGGAAGGAATGGTCAGGTTCAGGTTGTTGTGTGGCGATTTTTTATTGCCAAATCCAGCGCCGAACCTTGAAAACCGCATGACCGTCTGCATGGGATACCCGGCGATGACCTCGCAAAAGCGAGCCGGAAAACGCCGCCGGAAGGGGGCAGGAAATCCATGCAGGGAGAACGGCTAAACGTTGATTCCTCAGTTACCAGAAAACAATGTGGTCAAATTGACCACATTGTTTTTCTGTAATGCCAGTGAAAGGAGGGTTATCTCCATGTATATGACAAACGAGGAATGGGAGCAGAACAATCAGGATTATTTGAAAGAATCGTATGAGGAAACGGGCTTTACCGCCGGAGGATACGCCGTCCACAAACTTATCTGCGGCGGCTACGGTCGGGTGTTCTACACCACCATCTACACCAAGAAATACTGTCACAGCTACTGGTGCGGCAATCAGGCCAACAATCTGCGGCAGCGGGAATACCGCCAAATGCGCCGTCAGGATTTGGTCTGCCAGTGCTGCGGTGAAAAATTCACGCCCAAACGTGCAGATGCCCGCTATTGCAGCAACTCCTGCCGACAAAAAGTCTATCGAAAACGTGTTACAGATGCTGCAAGTACTCAAAATGAGCACATCGTTTTTCGTACCGTCTCAAGGTCTGTTGAAAATCAGGTGCCGCCACCCGGCACTTGATTTTACCCGTAACAGAATCAGTTGGTCATTTTGGCCAACTGAAAAAGCCGGACGAGCTGTCCGTTCAGGACAGTTTGCCCGGAGCAAGAGTGCAGAGGTGCGGGTCGCCAGTGGCGACCT
>OGRI01002222.1_pt1 | contig 14411 bp, 12 predicted proteins | sample 1553391 | NCBI WGS metagenome assembly OGRI01 (sample SAMEA2580052, study PRJEB22360) | human gut metagenome | reverse complement strand
CACGATGTGGCCGTCGAAGAACTCAAGCGCTGGTACGCCGAGATTCAGTAGTCCGATACTAGTCCGATACCAAAAAACCGTACGCTGAATACGTGTCAGCGTACGGTTTTTCGCGAAGATGAAGCTGTATGCGCCTTACTGCGCCGTGTATGCGTCGTGTTTGGTGTCGGCGGGCAGCTTGGTCATGCTATCGGCGGCCTTGCAACCCTCGATATTGGTGATGGTCTTACCGGATTGCGGGGAGGAGTTGGTGTCCTGCAGATCGTTGAACGTGGCGCCGATGACCACATCGATGAGCTGATCCTCGCGAGCCGTCATGATCATGGTGGCGTCGGTGAAATTGCCGATCAGCGTATACGCCTGATTAATGGCGTTCTTGCCGAAGTAGATGGTGGTGCGTTCAACGTCGGTGCTGGAATAGTTATCGATTTTCTGCACGCTGAATCCACGATTGGCCAAAGCTTCACCCACGGCCTTGGCGAATTGGCCGTGAGAGGTGCCGTTCATCACGCGGATGCCGACCGAAGCGTTGGACACGTATTGCGCTTTGCCGCTGCTGTCCTTGACCGCGCACGGCGCCGCGTTGCCGTAATTCGGCTGGCTGGCCGGAGTCTCCACTTCGCCGAGGCCGAAAACGTGGAAATTGAACAGTAGGGCTATGACCAGCACTACTGCCAATACCGCGCCGCTGATGGAAAAGACGATGGTCTGGCGGCGGCGCACGTACGCCTTGCGGGCTTCACGTTCATCAACCTGATACGTCATCGGTGGACTTCTTTCATGGGTCGGGTGGCTGGTTGCTACCTTAGCGTCACTGTCTGACGCTGATATTGGGGTGTTCGGGAGATTTGGCTCGAATAATACGATCGACCACAGCTGTATCGCGCCACACCTCGATAATGCGTTGTGCCGCTGCCTCGTCGGCGGCGAAAGCGACCACTGAGGGGCCGGATCCGGAGACGAATGCATGGCTGGCACCCGCCTGCGTGGCGGCGTCGATGGCCTGCCCGCTGCGGGGATGCAGAAGCGCCATGAACAAACGGCTCAGCGTCGTCTTGCCGCTGCCGTTATGGCCCAAAAGCGCCACAAACTCGCCGTCACCGATCGTGCAGGCGATATCGTTCAGTACCGGCAGACCCCTGCGGTAAGCAAAATTTACCTCTTTAGCCTCCAACATCAGGCGTTCCCCCCTTCAAAACCAAGCAGCTGTAATTCCGCAGCCGCCTCTGCCTCAGTCCGCCACTCGCCCAAAGTGATACCGAAACGGCGCTCGACGCCCAGCTTCACCTGCCATAACGCAGGCACCAGCGGACGCAGCTCCTCGTCCTCATACATCGTCCGCGCTGCAGCAGCAAAGGTATCAGCCGTTACCAGCTGCCCCTCCTTCAGCACTACCATGTCCGTCACATAAGGCAGCAGATAGTCCACTCGATGCTCAACTACGATGATCGTCGTGCCGTAACGCTGATGGATCGCATATAACAGCTCATACAGCGAATGGGCCCCGTCCGGGTCCATCGCCGATACCGGCTCATCCAGCACAATGATCTCGGGATGCACCGCCAAAGTAGCCGCCAGCAGCAAACGCTGGCGCTGCCCGCCCGACAGCTCGTCCAGCTGATAGCTTTCGCGCCCCGGCAGACCCACGTCCTCCAAAGCCTTACGGGTACGCTCCGCCACCTCCTCCGGCGCAAAACCGTGATTCAGTAAACTGAAAGCAACTTCCTCGCCCGCGGTCAGCGAAACCAGCTGGCTTTCGTAATCCTCCAGCATCAGCCCCACGCGCATCGCGATATCCGACACCCGGCGGCCTTTAGTAGATTCGCCCAGCACCTGCACATCACCGCTGTAACGTCCGCCCATATAAAAAGGCACGATGCCTGTCATCGCCTTGCACAAAGTAGTTTTGCCCGCGCCGCTGGGGCCGGCCACCACCGTAAACGAACCCTTTTTGATCTCCAGGTCGATATCCTGCAGCACCAGCTCCGATTTATTATAAGCAAAATAAAAATTTTCCAGCCTGATAACGCTCTCCATCATTCATCGTCCTCCTGCACAAAAAACAGCTTCCGCACCGGCCCGAACAGCAAAAAGGTGATCATGCCGTTCAGCGCGCCCACGATCGCCACCACCGGCAGCATGGCATACAGCCAGACATGCAGCGGCAAGCCCAGAACGATCTTCAAAATGAAAGTAAACACACCGCCGCTGGCCATAGTTGCCAAAAATCCCGTCACCAGGGGGCGCAGCTTCCACTTGCCCAAACCGCAGCGCAGCATCGCCTTGACCAGGATGCAGCAGGTGATCGCACCCGAAAGCTCGCTGGCGATATTACCCAGCGGAAAAGCCGACTTCGACGACGGCACCAGCGTGATGCCCGCAATAAAACCGATGCCCACAGCCTGCGACAGCGTCGGGTTCGTCAGATTGATAACGATAGAATACATGGCAATCGTCCAGTTCGGCGTCACGCCGCCCACATTAGGGCTGACCGTGTGCAGGATGATGCCGATAGCGAACAGCATCGCCGTGATCGCTACCCAGCGGTAGCCGTCCTGCATTGGTTTAACTTCGATCAGGTCCACCAACGGCAGCCTGGTATTTTTTTCTTTATCCATAATATAAGCCTCCTTCAAATCGGGCAATAAAAAAAGCCCTTCATCCCCATGTAGGGACGAAAGACACAACTTTCGCGGTACCACCCTGCTTGACCGATTAAGGTCCGCTCGCTAAGATACGGGCCATGGCCGATATCCCCTTCCCTGGTAACGGGCGAAGCATCCCGACGGCGTCTACCCCCTTGCGGGCTCAAGCCGTATCTTAAAGGTCCATTCACCCTGCCGCCAAACGCCGGACTTGCACTGTCACCGGCTCGCTGAGGTCCGCTTGGCAAAGCTACTAATCCTCATCATCGATCAAATACTTATGAAATTACTTTAAAGTGTAGCACCAGCGGCAAAAGTTGTCAATAAGCGCGCGTGTATACATAGCGGCAAGCCCCGAAACTAAAAATATACTTGTAATTTTGCGCCGGCAGGAGTAAGATATTTTATGTAGTGGGGACGTAGCTCAGCTGGGAGAGCGTACGGTTCGCATCCGTAAGGTCGAGAGTTCGATCCTCTTCGTCTCCACCATTATATTGAAAGTAAGAAAGCCGCTGAATATTCAGCGGCTTTTGTGTTATAATTTTATATATAATTATAGGGTGGTGTTTATTATATCCTTAGAAAATAAAGACGTTCTAAAAGAAAAGTGGACACAAGAAGCCTTACATTGTTTAGAATTATTGCAAAACACATTCGAAGATATTGCAAATACAGTTCACCACAATGATTCAATAGAAATGTATACTGTTGGCAACGATGTTGTTGCTGCATATTTAGCACAATGCTTAGATTATTTAGAAGCAATAAAAATCCTATATTCATATAAAAAAATAGACGCTGCCTTAATAATAACGCGCTCACTTTTTGAAATAGCTTTGCAACTTGGATATTTGATTAAAGATGATAATTTGATAGAAGATAAAGGAATGTTTATTAGGATTACCAAAATCCATAAAGAAATATATCTAATGGAAGAAATGGAAAAAAAGCATGGACCTAATATAGAAAAACCATGCTTAAGTGAAGAATTAAGGCAAGAATACTCCGATTATATTGCTAAAGAAACAACTCCTCAAGCATTTTTAGAAGCACATCATTATTTAAAAAGAAAAACACTTAAATTTAAAGCTTCAAATTGGCGTTCCACTACATGGTACGAATTATATAGCCAAAAGCAGGGCAAAACGCTCTCTTCTTACAGAAGTTTATGTAAAGAATTGGAGTGGTATGATCTCAAGGACTCCTTATTATATGATGGATTTTATAATGATATGTCACAACAAGCGCATGGAATTAAAGCATCTGATATGAGTTTTTTTGATGGCAAAAAACAAGTATTTAAAGATCCAGATGATATAGCGTCAGGTGGATGGCAGTTAATGTATTGTATCACTATTATAGTTAATATTATAAACATGTTAGATAAGAGTATTTTAAGCAAAGAAATAGACCTTGCAGCAAAAGTCGTGGATAGATTAGAAGATATTAGAGTACACTATTTTAAATCTGACGCAATAATGAAAGAATATCTAAAATAAAATTTATTGTAGTTTCTTTATAATTCAAATCCGCTGGATATTCAGCGGATTTTATACTTTTAACATTTATTTCAGTTGTATTGTTCGCTACAACGATATATAATAAAAGTAGTTATTTTATATTCATTTGAGTTAATTTTTTGTGAGGTATTTTTATGGAATTTCTATCTGCAAAAGAAACAGCCCAAGAATGGGGAATATCCCTGCGCCGAGTTCAAAAATTATGTGAACAAAATCGTATCCATGGTGTACAACGTTTAGGTAAAATTTGGCTAATTCCAAAAGAAGCCAACCGACCATCAGATATGCGTTATACTGTCAGCAAAGATCAGGAAAGGAATGGTAGAGCATGACCAGTAATTTTCATTTTCTGTCCGAAAGATTCCCGGTATTAGAAAAATTAGGAAACCTTGCAGAAAGCTATCTCTATTCTGATCCAAATACCTGTCTTTATAAATTAGGCACGCTTGCTGAAACTACCATCAATTATATGTTCGAATTAGACAGGCTCACTCCACCTTATGAGAACACACTCAATAACAAAATTAAAATACTAAAAAATGAAGGATTGTTGCCCAAAGAAATTGATGATATTCTTTACCGTTTACGTATTAAACGTAATCTTGCTGTACACGAAGGTCATGATTCTTTTGAAGACAGCAAAATTCTTTTGCATATGGCCCATACCTTTATGATTTGGTTTATGCAAACATATGGGGATTATACCTATGAACCCTCTGAATTCATACTCCCCGCTGATGAAAGTCAAAACCAAGATTATAATAAATTACTAAAAGAAAAAGAAACCCTGGTAGCAGAACTAGAAAATGTAAAAGCTACCGTTGCCTCTTCTCGTCTTGATCATTCTGTAACCAGTATCGAACGTAAAAAACGTTCTGCAAAAGCAGTCAATAATATGCACCTCTCTGAAGCCGAAACTAGGGAACTTATTGACGAACAGCTAAGGCGCGTTGGTTGGGAAGCTGATTCTAAAACTTTGCGTTTTTCTAAAGGCACACATCCACAAAAGGGTCGTAATATAGCTATTGCCGAATGGCCTACTGACTCAACTGCTTGCAAATGGGGCAATGCGGATTATGTTTTATTCGCAGGCTTAAAATTAGTCGGAGTTATTGAAGCTAAACCCGAAAATAAAGACATCTCCTCTGTCATTGACAATCAATGTAAGGACTATAGCTGCGGTATCAAAACTGAGCATATGGATTTTGTCATTGATTCGTGGAATGGTTATAAAGCTCCCTTCTTATTTGCTACAAACGGCAGGCCATATTTAAAACAAATAGAAACAAAATCAGGCATCTGGTTCAGAGATGCACGGCAAGACTCCAATATCCCTAAATCTTTGAAAAATTGGATAAGCCCTCAAGGATTGCTTGACCTATTGGAAAAAGATATTGCTGCCGCTGACTGTAAGTTGTCAAACATGTCTTATGATTTGCTGCAGGATAAAGATGGATTAAATTTACGCCCCTATCAAATAGAAGCTGTAGAAGCAGCCGAAAAGGCTGTTATTCAAGGCAAGCAGACTGTACTTCTGGCAATGGCCACAGGTACTGGTAAAACTCGTACTGTCCTGGGTATGATATATCGTTTTCTAAAGACAGGTCGTTTTAAACGCATCCTGTTTTTAGTTGATCGCACTACCTTGGGAGAACAAGCCCAAGATGTTTTCAATGAAGTAAAACTCGAAGATCTTATGACTCTCAACGAAATTTATGATATAAAAACACTTAATGATAAAAACATTGAGAAAGAAACCAAGATCCATATCGCCACAGTACAAAGTCTAGTAAAACGTGTTTTATATACAGAAGATGATTCCGTTCCTTCTGTTACTGACTATGATTTGATTATCATTGACGAGGCCCATCGTGGTTATATTCTCGACAAAGAAATGAGTGCAGAAGAACAACTCTACAGAAATCAGACCGATTATATAAGCAAGTATCGTGCAGTTATAGAGTATTTTGATGCTGTTAAAATTGCACTAACTGCCACCCCAGCTTTGCATACCAGCGAAATTTTTGGCAAACCAGTATTTGAATATTCCTATCGCCGCGCTGTAATTGAAGGTTTTTTAGTCGATCATGATGCTCCACACACAATTTCAACTAAATTAAGTACCGAAGGTATAATTTATAAACCCGGTGAAACAGTTGCCATTTTTGATCCAGTCACTGGCGAGATCACAAACAGCGACGAATTAGAAGATGAACTTCACTTTGATGTCGAAAGCTTTAATCGACGTGTAATTACAGAAAATTTTAATCGCACTGTATTAACAGAAATTGCCAATGATTTAAACCCCGAAGGCGATGGTAAAACATTGATCTACGCTGTAGATGATAACCATGCTGATTTAATCGTAAAAATTTTAAAAGAAATTTATGAACCCATGGGAGTGCCAAATGACGCCATTATGAAGATTACAGGTAGCATCGGTGGGGGGAACCCCAAAAAAGTACAAGAAACCATCAAACACTTCAAAAATGAAAAGTATCCTAATATTGCTGTTACTGTTGACCTTCTAACTACTGGCATTGACGTCCCAGAAATTACAACACTTGTATTTATGCGTCGGGTAAAATCCCGTATCTTATTTGAACAAATGTTAGGGCGTGCAACACGTCTTTGTCCTCGTATTAGTAAAACTCATTTTGAAATCTATGACCCTGTAGGTGTTTATGAATCTCTTGCACCAGTTAACACCATGAAACCAGTAGTAAAAAGCGAATCAGCAAGCTTTACTGATCTACTTGACGGCTTAGAAATTTTTAGCACTGATGAACATTTGAAAAATCAAATTGATTTGCTGGTTGCTAAAATCCAACGCAAAAAACGCATACTCAGTAAACCTGCGCTAGAGCATTTTATTGATTTAGCTGATGGATTAACCCCCTCCCAATTAGCTGAAAAACTTTTATCCATGTCACCACAAGCAGCCAAGGAATTTGCTTTAAAAAACCAGCAGCTATTTGAAATTTTAAACGAGGGCGGTTTGCCGCTCAATCGTCCCATGGTTATATCTGATAAAGAAGATCAACTCATTGGCCATACACGCGGTTATGGTAAAGGGCAGGCACCAGAAGATTATTTGAGTGAATTTAACGATTTCATCCATGAAAACTTGAATAAATTAGTAGCTTTGCAAATAGTTTGTACTCGTCCTCGTGACCTGACACGCGAAAGCCTTAAGAGCCTAAAGTTAGAGCTGGATCGACACAATTTCACGGAAAAACAGCTTAATACGGCGTGGAAAGAATGGAAAAATGAAGACATAGCAGCTGATATAATCAGTTTCATTCGCCGTAGCGCCCTTGGTTCCGCATTGATTGCACACGACGAACGCATTAGGCAAGCATTGGCTAAGTTGCGCAACAACCATAATTTCAATAAAATGCAACAAGATTGGCTCGATCGCATTGAAAAAAGCCTACTTGCTGAAACAATTATAGACCATGAATCTTTTGAAAGTGGTGCCTTTAAAACTGCTGGCGGCTTTCAAAAAATCAATAAGGTATTCGCTGGACAATTAGATGATTATTTGCATGAACTAAACAACTATTTATATGACGACGGAGGAACATCTGCATGAACAATCAAGAGATTGTCTCAAAACTTTGGAATTTATGTAACGTACTACGTGATGACGGTATTACTTATCACCAATATGTTACCGAGCTCACCTATATTTTGTTCCTCAAAATGAGTAAAGAAACTGGGACAGATAAACAAATTCCAGAAGCCTATCGTTGGAATGAACTTATTCAAAAACAAGGTATCGAACTTAAACGTTTTTACGCCGAACTACTCAACCACCTTGGCGAAAATTGCACTGGCCGTATTCGTAAAATTTACAACGGCGCACGTTCAAACATTGAGGAACCTAAAAACCTTGAAAAAATTATCACTAATATAGATGCTCTGGACTGGTATTCAGCCAAAGAAGAAGGCTTGGGCAATCTCTACGAAGGCTTATTGGAGAAAAACGCCAACGAGAAAAAATCCGGTGCTGGTCAATACTTTACTCCACGTGTTTTAATCGACGTTATGGTAGAATTAATAGCGCCACAAGCTGGCGAACGCTGTAACGACCCAGCCTGTGGCACATTTGGATTTATGATTGCTGCTGATCGCTATATAAAAAATAGGACGGACAATTATTTTGATCTAGGCTCCACTCAAGCCCAAACATTCCAAATCAGGGACGCCTTTACTGGTTGTGAACTGGTACACGACACCCATCGTCTTGCGCTAATGAACGCCATGTTACATGGCATTGAGGGAGAAATACTTTTAGCAGACACTCTTTCCAACCAAGGCAAGCAGATGCGAGATTTTGACGTCGTTCTTACCAATCCGCCTTTTGGTACAAAAAAAGGCGGTGAACGTGCTACCCGTGATGACCTGACCTTTCCCACCAGCAATAAACAATTGAACTTTTTACAACACATCTATCGCAGTCTAAAGGCAGATGGTAAAGCTCGTGCAGCCGTCATCTTACCCGACAATGTGTTATTTGCTGATGGCGACGGAGCAAAAATTCGTGCCGATTTAATGGACAAATGCAATCTGCACACAGTACTGCGCTTGCCTACTGGTATTTTCTATGCCCAAGGCGTAAAAACCAATGTACTATTCTTTACTCGAGGTAAAACCGAAAAAGACAATACTAAGGAAGTATGGTTTTATGATTTGCGCACCAATATGCCTAATCTCGGTAAGACCAATCCTTTAGTCAAAAATCATTTTGATGATTTTGTAGCTGCTTACACAGCCGAAAAACGTAGCAAAGTAAAAGACGAACGCTGGAACTGCTTTACTCGTGAAGAAATCAAAACCAAAGGCGACAGCCTGGACCTTGGTTTAATTCGCGATGACAGCGTATTAGATTACAACGACCTGCCAGATCCCATCGAAAGCGCTGAAGAAATTCATGCACAGTTAGAAGAAGCTATGGATTTGATTTTAAGCGTAGCCAAAGAACTAAAATCACTGGAAGGTGGCAAATAATGGCAAGGGGAAAGAGAGCTCAGGTATTATCTGCAGAAGAAAAGTTGAAACAAGCTTTAGTTCCAGACTGGGAACAACCATATAAGGTGCCAGGGAATTGGGTTTGGATAAAATTAGAATTTTTAAAAAAGAATAATTTATCTTTTTTTGATGGCGATTGGATTTTAAGTGAAAATATGGATCCCAATGGGAATGTACGCTTAATTCAATTATCTGACATTGGCGTTGGAGAGTTTTTAAATAAATCTGCTAAATATATCAATGAAAAAGTGTTTGAAGAACTAGGATGTACACCACTTGAAACTGGTGATATTCTTATTTCCAGAATGGCAGAACCTATTGCACGTAGCTGCATCTTTCCTTCGTTACCATATATGTCTATTACTGCAGTAGATGTGGCCGTTTTACGGTGTGAGGAGCAGATTTGTGAGAGAGAATATATCAATCACTTGTGTAATGCAAATTGGTTTACACAGATGGCGTTTACAAAGGCTCGTGGAACAACGCGTGTAAGAATTACTCGCAAAAATTTGGGGGAAATGCCAGCACCCCTTCCTCCACTCGCCGAGCAACGCCGCATCGTAGCACGCATTGAAAGCCTTTTTGAAAAGCTCGACCACGCACGCGAACTGGTACAATCTGCACTAGACAGCTTTAAAAACCGCAAGTCTGCTATTTTGCACAAGGCGTTTGCCGGCGAGCTTACCGTAAAATGGCGGTGTGAAAATGGGCTAGTTAAAAATACCGTTATTTCAAGTATTACTGCTTATTCGAAGGTATTATCAAAGAAAGATCAAAAGCACATCAAGGCTTTTCAATCCCATGTGAAAATTGTAGAAATGAGTAACGGGCAACAATGGTTTTCTTGCCAGATTGGAGCTGTTGGGGTCGTTACAAATGGAAGTACCCCCTCAAGAAAAGTTCCTGATTTTTGGAAAGATGGTACTATTCCTTGGGTCAGTTCTGGAGAAGTTCGTAATAATGTTATTGAAACAACACATGAGAAAATCACTACATCAGGATGTGACAATTCGTCGGTGAAACAACTTCCAGTCGGGACAGTCTTAATCGCAATGATTGGTGAAGGCAAGACTCGCGGACAAAGTGCGGTCTTAAATATTCCTGCCACAACTAATCAAAATGTTGCTGCTATAATTATTGATCATGGGTTTATTGTGCCACACTTTTTATGGTATTGGCTTCAAAAAGAATATACTAAGAATAGAGAAAAGGGAAATGGAACTGGTCCGCAGGCATTAAACTGTCAGCGAGTAAGAGAATTAGATATAGTGATTCCTCCCTTTGAGGAACAGCAAGAAATTGTCCGCATTCTCGATAGTTTGTTAGAAAAGGAACAACATGCCGAAGATAAGCTGGAGCCTATTCTCGACCAAATAGACCTGCTGAAAAAATCTATTCTTGCCCGTGCCTTTCGCGGTGAGCTTGGCACGAATGATCCGAGTGAAGAAAGTGCAATGGAATTATTAAAAAATCTTTAAAATAAAAAGAAACGCCACTAAATATTTAGCGGCGTTTCTTTTACTAAACAAATCTGTATTTTAATATAGTTCCTTGTACATCTTTATAGCATAATTATCTGTCATTCCTCCAATATAGTTACAAATCACTCGCATCATACATACCTGCTCAAGTAACAACTTCTCATCATTCATTTTTGTCACATAATCTTTAAAAATTTTCCTAATATGCCCCATACCATAGTCTTCTATTTCTTTTCTAATTAAAGAATCATCCTTATATTTTTTTACTAGCAATAAAAACTCCACAACACAATGGTTGGGTAATTGCTGTGGATTGTTAAAAAAAGCCTGGAATAATTTGATAATTATATATCTTCCTTTTGCGTCGGCCTTCTGCACTTCATAAGAACTTATTATTATTTCTGACAATATATCTTCAAACTCTTTCAATGAATCTTTAAACTTACATTCCCCATCAATTGAACCATATGAAATTATCTTCTCTACCTCGTTATGATTTTTTTGAACCATGAGGGCTGCAAAATCTTCATTTGATTTTATATTATTTGTTTTCTTAAATATTTCTAAATTTTCACAAGAATTATCTACCAACCTTGTGACCAAAAGATTAACAATTATTTTAGAAATACTAGATATAAATCTTTCATTACTTTTCTTTTCAAGATTAACTAGCATGCCCCTTTCTGAATCAGTAAAATATTCCCCAAATTTTTCGTTTATTATTTTTACAACTTCACTCTTAGTTATTATGTCTCCTCTAATAGCATCTTCTATATCATGATGTCGTTGAGCAATTTCATCAGCTTCTTTTACTACAAAAGCCTCAAAGGACCATGCTTCATTAACAGATTCTTTGAATTTGCAATGACTGTTCCATTTCGAAAAATACCTTAACGATTTTAAATCCAAACCGTTCTTATTCTTATATTCCAAATTAGAATGTAATTTTATTCCAAATAAAGTAAAATTTGTTAAATTTAACCCTTTCTCGTTATCTCTATAATATTCCATAGACAACGTAGTTTCCAGACTATTTAAGTTATGTTTAAACCCCTGCAGTGCTTCAATTGCTTCTATATCATTACCATCATTATTAAAAGGGCAGTTTTCTATTAAATGCACCTTATTTAAAGTCATAATTTCATGTAATACTCTTTCCCCTGCATGCCCAAATGGTGTATGTCCAATATCATGGCCTAGCGCAATTGCTTCTGTAAGGTCTTCATCCAATTTCAATGCCTTTGATATTGTTCTAGCTATTTGAGATACTTCTAAAGTATGAGTTAATCGTGTCCTTTTGTGATCATCTACTCCTGATAAAAAAACTTGAGTTTTTCCAGATAACCTACGAAAGGCTGTACTATACAAAATTCTGTCCCGATCACGCATGAATTCTGTCCTATATTTTCCAATATCGGTTTCACTCATATGTCGTTCCGCTAACTCTTTAGGTGCAGATAATGTAAATTCCATAAATATTCATTTTTGAAAGTTCCATTACAAAAATAAAAAATTTGGGATTTACACACTTTTTGAAACACTATCAAAGTGGATAGTGTACCCAAAAGTGTGTATAGCCCTTCTTTTTTCATATTTGCAAATCTATTAATTTTTAATAAAATAATCTTGATTCTAAAAAATTATAAATTGGGTACTTGTAAATATCTGCATTTTGCGCCACCGTTCCCATGAGCAGGATGACGGCTCGCGGGTTTGGCATTGCGCCCCTCATGTTAATAACCCTCTTGTAATCCCTGTTCAGCCTTTCGATCCAGTTTGTAGTGTAAATCATCCCCCTGATTTCTCTTTCATACTTGAAGTACGTGAAGTAGAACCTGTACCTGTCGTGACAATACCTTTTCAAGACGGGATAACTTTTCTGCCACCTGGCAATAAACTCTTTAAATTTTAGAAAAGCCTTTTCCGGCGAGATCTCCCACTGGTCGGGAGCGCAAATTTGTTTAAGTTCTTCCAGCACTTGTTTCTTGTCCCTTGGCTTGACCTTCCCCGCGATATTCCTCTTCAGGTGCACGGTACATAGTTGTAGATCCGCCCGGGGGAAAGTATCCGCCAGTACATTTTCAATGCCGGGGAGCCCGTCACACACCAGGAGGTTAACCTCCTGGACCCCTCTCGCTTTTAGATCCTCGAACACGTCTTTCCAGTTCGTGGCGCTTTCCACGGGGAAGTTCACGACGGTCAAAACTTCCCTTGTCCGGTCTTCTTTCACCCCTAAAACCGTGTAGTAGGCTTCGTTGCTCACGGACTCATCCCGCCGGGTGAGGACATAAGTGGCATCAATATAAAGAATGGGGTAACGCTTCTCGAGTTTACGCCCCAGCCAGGCGTTTACATCTTCACGTGCCGTGTTCAAGAGACGACTTACCTGACTTTTACTGTAATGCTTGCCGTAAAACTGTTCGTAAATTTTACCCACTTGTTCCGTGGTTAAACCACTACAATAAAGGCTACTCACTAGCTTTTGCGCTTCTTCTTCCTGGTCTTTCAACACGCCTAGTAACATCGGGTAAAAATTACTGTTACGACTACGCGGGACCCGAAGCTCGAAGACCTTACCTCCATGGCAGACTCTACGGCCTCGAAAACCGTTACTCACGTCTGATAACGTTTCGTTATGAAGACTTCGCTCGGTGAGCATTAAACTCTCTAACCCGCGTTTTACTAATCCATGAAAACCGGATTCGCCATTTGTTATTTCTGAAATTATTTCCGAGATTTGTTCATGTGTAAATTCCATAAATATTCATTTTTGAAAGTTCCATTACAAAAATAAAAAATTTGGGATTTACACACTTTTTGAAACACTATCAAAGTGGATAGTGTACCCAAAAGTGTGTATAGCCCTTCTTTTTTCATATTTGCAAATCTATTAATTTTTAATAAAATAATCTTGATTCTAAAAAATTATAAATTGGGTACTTGTAAATATCTGCATTTTGCGCCACCGTTCCCATGAGCAGGATGACGGCTCGCGGGTTTGGCATTGCGCCCCTCATGTTAATAACCCTCTTGTAATCCCTGTTCAGCCTTTCGATCCAGTTTGTAGTGTAAATCATCCCCCTGATTTCTCTTTCATACTTGAAGTAGGTGAAGTAGAACCTGTACCTGTCGTGGCAATATCTTTTCAACACGGGATAACTTTTCTGCCACCTGGCAATAAACTCTTTAAATTTTTCGAAAGCTTTTTCCGGGGAGATCTCCCACTGGTCGGGAGTACAAACTTGTTTAAGTTCTTCCATGACCTGTTTCTTGTCCCTGGGCTTGACTTTCCCCGCTATATTCCTCTTCAAGTGCACGGTACATAATTGTAAATCTGCCTTGGGAAAGGTTTCTGCCAGTACATTTTCAATACCGGGCAGTTCATCACACACCAGGAGATCAATCACGGCCACGCCTCTTTCCTTGAGTTCTTCAAACACGTCCTTCCAGTTCGTGGCACTTTCCGTGGGGAAGTTCACCACGGTCAGCACCTCGCAGGTTCGGTCTTCTTTCACCCCCAAAACCGTGTAGTAAGCCTCGTTGGAAACGGCATCATCACGACGGGTGAGGACATGGGTGGCATCGATGTAAATTATCGGGTAACGATGATCCAGTTTATGACCTAGCCAGGCATTTACATCTTCTCGGGCCGTGTTCAACAAGCGGCTAACCTGGCTTTTACTGTAATGTTTACCGTAAAATTGCTCGTAAATTTTACCCACTTGTTCCGT
>OGRI01002220.1_pt1 | contig 14419 bp, 10 predicted proteins | sample 1553391 | NCBI WGS metagenome assembly OGRI01 (sample SAMEA2580052, study PRJEB22360) | human gut metagenome | reverse complement strand
ATCATTTGACCGTGCTGTTGGCCCAAATGGTTCCCCTTTTTGTGGGATAACATATTGGCGCAAGTATTCCTCGATTGTCAACTTGTTCAACGCAGCATCTTCTTCCAATTCATCATCTGGAACATAATGCCTTCTAATGTGAAGCGCCCAGTCATCGAGGATAGCATCATCTATGGCATAGGATAGCCTGTAACAGTTCAACGGCTGCTGGGCTTCGAAAACCACCCCGTCCTCTCGAACAATCCAACTTATATATTGAGGTCTATCCATACTAAGCATCCTCTCGTTATTTTCCTGGTATACGGTGGCACTCATCTAAATACTTATGCGCAAACGATATTAATGTAAGTATATCAAGTGCTTTCGTTTCATCGGTTTTCCAATTGACTTTGGGGGTATGCGCTGCTGGGTTTCTGACCAAGTGGAATATTGCCTCAAGCAGTTCCTTCAAGCCTGTATATTCGCTGCGCTCGCTATCTGTTTTCATTGCGTTAAAGAAAATATAGGGATCGTTCTTGGAAAACGCAGTTTGAAAAAGTGTCCCACCATCTGTGGTCAAGCCAGAAATCTGCCTGACACGCTCAGCTAATCCTTTTGTTGCCTCCAACACGGCATCATAATAATCCGCTCTCAAATAGTCTTCAACACAGTATTTCTGCACCTCGGAATGTATGGCACGATCATATAGAGCTTTTTTCAAGTGGTTGACTCGTTGATCAACTTCAGTAAGTGTTTGCGCTTGCGAAACCTCCACCAATTGTCCGCTTTGGTCAATCGATAACCCAGCAAAGAGAAGGACTTTGTTCGTTTCCTCGACCAGGTATCTATATTTTTGCCTGCTATCAATGCTTGTATATAAAGCGGGATTCAACGCAGTCTGCAAGAATGAAATAATTTTACAAAATGAATGGCTCTTATTTATCTCTGTTACCAAGCAATTATAAAGCCATTCTCTTTTGTTTAAACCTATGGTATATCCCAATTGACTACGGGAAGATCCATCATCAACAACACAAATTCTACATTGACCTAATAGCGTGGTCAATTGGCTTTTTGTCAATCCTTGAGATGTGTGAGCCACAATATCACAGATGGCTTTTATTTTTTGCTGGTCCAGACATTTGCTTATTTGATTCATCCAAACACCCCATATGCTGCAAAGGATAATTCCCGCTATGTAGTGACTATTTACTTGTCACTACTAACTTCCCATTATTGCTATACTCAGCACCTCGCCCTCTTACCTCTCTGGTCACTTCAGCCTATCACAGCTTGGTAGCTGGTTCTCTTTCAACATCCTCCTCTAGTAAACAAAAAGCTTTACCGATGATTACCATACTTTACCGACGAAATCCGCATTGCTGATGTCCTGTTTGACTGTGCAAGCTAATATATTTATTATACTACTACCTGAGCGTCAATCAAATGGAAAATATCATAAAAAGGCAATAGCGGCGCATTGTACAAACAGCATGAATGGTAACTTAAGTTATCGTTGCCATTCAAACCATTGATGATTTGCACTTATCAGCTAATAGAGCTAATTAGGGCTTTACTATCTACTTTTTCACTTCAAACACATACTGCCGTTTTACCAGCTTGCGATGCACGATTCCGGCGTCCTCCAGCTTAAAGAGGTCTTGCCGCGCCGTTTCCAGCACCACGCCGAATTTCTTTTGCCATGCCTTTATGGTAATGGATTGATTGGGGCTTGTGAGAATCCACTTCGCGCCCTCTATGACACGACTGTTCATGCCGGCTGCTTTCAGCTTATCAAGCGTCTGCTCCATCACGACCTTGTCAACGAGCCGTTCCTCCATGGCTTTTACCGCACGGGCGAGCATCCCCGTGTAATAGTCGATGAAATAGGTCATGTCAAAGTCGTCGTCCTCAACATCCTTGATGGCCTTATAATACTTGGCGCGTTCCTCCGCGATCACACCGGATATGGAGAAATAGCGAAAAAAATCATAACCCGCCTGCAACAGCATCATAAAGGAAAGCGCCCGCGCAGTTCTTCCGTTCCCGTCTATGAAGGGGTGGACATAGACGAAGTAGAAATGCGCGATACAGGCTTTGATGAGCGGCGACAATTCGTTGTTGGTTATGAATTCAAGCAGCGACGCCATCATGCCAGAAACCTTTTCGGCTTCGGGCGCAGTATGAACGATCTCGCCACGGCTTGACTGCACGAATACGCTTTCGCTGCGGTAAGCATTTGTCGGCACGTCAGCTTCAAGCGTGTCCTTTGTCACAAGCGCATATATGTCAAATATCGTTTGCTCGGTGATCGACTCATCAATGTGTTCAAGAACATAGGTGAGCGCCTCGTAATTGTTCTTCACCATCTGCTCGGATTTATTCTTCGGTGAGCGCCCTTCATGGATAAACTCCCGCGCTTCCTTCTTGGTGGTGAACGCGCCTTCTATAACGCTTGAATACACGGCCTCGTCTAAAACCGCTTCCCGAAACGCTTCTTCGTATTCCGGACGGTCAAATACGATCTCTCGCCGCGCAAGAGAAATGACTTCATCAGCTTGTGACGAGATACTTTCCGTCAGTACCCACCAAAACGGTTTGCCGTCTATGGAGAGAAGCGGAAGACTTTCGGATTTATCCTTCCTCGCCTTTTGAAGCTCCGGCCACACCTTTGAGATGGGCAGGGAAACGGGCAAACGGTGGATAATATCCTTTCTCGGAAGATACTTTTCCAAATATGTTTCGATTATCTCCTGCATGATTTCCCTCCAAAGGCACTCTAATTATCTTCTATTTTACTTCTATTATTCCTCCAAAGCAAGACTTTATTCAATAGCGCGACGGCGATTCTTTATCTGCTTTTTTTCATGACCTTTTTCCTCCTTTTCCATTTGCTTTATCTGCGTCTGCTTTTCGGCAAGCACAAGAGCGCGTTCCATAATGGCGTCGCACAGCTTCATGCTCCGACGAAGCGGTTTTGCCTGCGCGGATATGGCGGCAATTCGCGCGCGGATCTCCACCATGCGCGCCTCGGGAACATCATGTCGGCGCTGCTCGTTATGAAGCGTCTTGCGCTCGGAATACAGGCTTTTGATCTGTGCGTCTGCCGATGCTCTGTAATCGGTGAGCTGCTCTGCCGTGTCGATGCCATGCCTAAACAGAAACCGGGATTGTTCATCGAGCTCGTCTAAATGCCGCAAGTCCTCGCGCAGTAAATACGATGCTTTGCCTTGCGGCTGCTTTTGTGCCGCACGGAGCTTTCTTAAATAGAAGTAGTAGAGTGCGCGAAGTCCTTTCCATGTGATTTTGGATAGATGAAAGTCGCCTTGTACTCTTATCCGCACGATTTTCGGCGGCACAGGCTTCAGCGGGCGCTCTGGTGCACGCTGCTTCAATATGCGCTGCTTTATAGCTTCTTCGGTGTAGCTATCCCCAAGCGAACGCAGCCGCACGAAGCGTTCCTTACCCGGCGGGCGCACCGCCATGTGCTTTACGCCTGTTTTGACTTCGTATCCCATGCTTTTAAGGGAACGGAGAAATGCCTGAAAGCTCATGCTTGCCATGATTGCCTTGTCAACATCTTCTCGGATCGCGCTTCGCCATGTTGGCTGCCCTTTCCGCTCCGCTTCCCATTCAGCATAGTGCTTCGGGTAGTACGCTCTATGTTCTGTAATCACCGAAAGCCCGTGTTCCCTGCACAGCCTGTCGGAAGTCGCCCGCATTTTCGCATAACTCTCCTTGCAGGCGTTGAATTTTTTGCCATGCAGAAACGATACAGAATTGAGGACAAAATGGTTGTGAAAGCAATGGGTATTAAGATGGGTAGCTACGATCACTTGAAAATCCGGCCATAGCTCATTTGCAAGTTCCACGCCGATCTTGTGCGCCGTATCCGCATCCACCTCGCCTTCGGCAAAGCTCTGATAACCGTGGAAAGCAAGGATACCGTCCGTTTTGCCGAACTGCCGCTTTGTCATCTGCATCTGTTCCCGGGCACAGTCGGCATTACAGTTGAGAGCGGTGACGTAATACTGCTGCTCGGTCTTGAAATCGTCCATGGCGTAGTCCATCACGTCCCGCATGGTCTGGTACTCGTCCCTGCTCCATGAGGGGTTTGCGGTTTTACTCTCGTCCTTTGCATATTCGAGAACGCGAGGGAGGTGGGTGGCTATCTTCCATATTCGAGTGGTAGCCATATCAGAGCGGCTCCGGCTGTGTCACAGCCCGCTGTATCGCAAGCGCGGTACGGCGAAACTCCTGCATGTACATGGCGTATTCTTCGGCAAGGAAAAAGCCCGTTGCATTTGCACGGGCGGCGATCTGATTGATACTGTTGCCGATGGCGTTCAGTTCGCGCATCATGGAATGATAATCGGGTGGCGGAAGCTCCTTTGGCGCATAGCCGTCAAGCAGGGTGCGAATATATGTTTCCTGCGAAAGCCCTGTTTTCTTGACGTTCTTTTTCAGTCGCTGATGCTCTTTAGCGTTCAGCCGAAAGGTTATTTTAATATTTCGTTTGAGCATAAAGCCTCCTTTGCTGTTGATGGGGTTTAAGGGGACATCCCCTTACGAGTGGATAATGCTGGCATTATCCAATGCTCGTTAGTACGATGCAGAGCATCGCACCGATCCTGCTGTCCGAGAAATGAGTCATTCCGTATCTTCTTGCGGTAAAGCGTGATACTCCCATATGGCCGGTTTCATCGTTGTCTCTCTTCCTTGAAATGGTGAAGGGCGTTTTTCGCGCCCCTCGTCCTGATTTGTGCTGTGATGTTCTTCGTTTCCATGAGCTGCTCATTGTAATCCTTGCCGACCTCCGGCGGCAGCAGCTCCGTAGTATAACGTTCGGGCAATAGGGCGCTGATCGCCATCGCCGCTCTTAAGCCCGCGTCATCATGATCCAGGCACAGAGCAATGTGATTGATGTGCGGGTTATCCTGCAAAAACTGCACGAGTGCGATGGGAAGCGGCGTTTCCGAGAGTTCCTTTTTCGGTTGGTAAACGCCCGATAAAGAAAGGTAATTGTCTATCTTCCAGTCATTTCCACCCATGCGCTGCAATTCCGCAAAAGAGAGGCAGTCTATGGCGCTCTCAAACAAATACAGAGTGTTGGAACGCTCCTGCGGTGGCAGACCGAAAGAATATCGCTTGTCGCTGCCGTCCGCCTCTCGTAGAAACGTCGAGCACGGGTCGCTGCTTCGGAGCATGGCGTAACGGGGGACACCCTGCGGGTCAAAGCCCACAAAACAGCAGTTATGACGATAATCCTCATACAGAATCCCTTTATCGATGCACATTTGAATGGTTTCCTCAGAGAGGCCGCGCTGCATCAGGTATTGGATTACACGCTTATTATCGGAATGGCATTTGGGAAGAACAAAGGGTTTGGGTTCTTTCGGTTGCGGCGTTGTTTTCGGAAATGGCCAGTGCTTTGTACATCCGCATAAATGCCTTACAGCTTCGACAAAAGGCATACCTTCAACCTTTACAAGATAGTCAAGCGCAGACACACCTCCAACGCCCTTTGACCATCTGTACCACTTGTCGTTGGAGATTTTCAGGCTGTCGTGGGAGCGCAGGGAATAAACGCCCCGTGTCACTTTAACGAGTTCATCCGGTCGATATCGCTGTAAATAGGAAAGGAGATCGAGCTGCCGGGCCTGCTCAATCTCCTCTTTGGTTACATATTTTCTTCCGTCAATCATCGCTCAGTATCTTCTCTTGTTTGTGTGCGCTCATACTGATGGTCCGGCTCGGCATCCAGCACATCATTCTCTCGCTTGTCAATATTGAGCAGCGCATCGAATTCTGCAAGGCGGGCTGTTTTTTCAGAAAGCTCCTGCTCCTGTGCAAAGGGCTTTTCCACCTCCGCTTTGGCATTTTCCATCTGTTCTTTTAGCGTAACCAGCGCCTTTTCACAGGCGGAAAACCGAACGGGAAACGCTTCGAACATGTTTTCCATACGCTGAATATTGCCGTAGATGTCGCTTCCAAGCTCAACGGTGTGAGACAGTTCACCCCGCAGCGTCATACGAAACACTTTGGAAAGAACATCGTAGGATAACAGCAGTGTGAATCCGCGATAGGTTCCAATCTCCTTGGCTTCAGGCGAAGTCATGGCTTTGCAGGCTTCTAGGATCGCTGCGCCCGCATCCTTTTTCTCGGCGTAGTGCGTACCGCACAACAGCATACCGGGGAAGTCCTCGCTCCTGTGCTGCTCATACAGAGCAATATCCGCCTCATATCCCTTGATTCGCTCCTGCGTTAAGCGAATCTCCCTGGGATAGTGTTTGAGCAGGCTGTCCTCCAAGGTATATTTCTGTGAGAGGTAGTTGGCTTTTACGAGTTTCAACCGTGAGACTTCAATCTCCAAATCCATCTTTTCCTTGATGTGCGGATTGCCCGTGGCAAGCGCCTTGATCTCCGCATACGAAAGTGCGGTTTCATCCACATCCTCGCAGGAACGGACAGGGCTTTTGCTCGTCATGATCTGTGAGATGAACTTCTGCTTGTTCTCAATCGTCTGCCACATATAACTGTCAAAGGTGTTCTCGGTGACATACCGAAAGATATCTACGCGCTTATTCTCGTTGCCCTGACGAAGAATTCTGCCTTCGCGCTGCTCAATGTCCGATGGTCGCCATGGAATATCCAAATGATGTTCTGCAATCAGGCGTTTTTGCACATTTGTGCCTGCGCCCATCTTTGCGGTTGATCCAAGAAGGATTCTGACATTGCCCGCACGAACATTGGTAAAGAGCGCCGCCTTTTGCGCTTCGGTCTTGGCATCGTGAATAAAGGCAATTTCCGTCTCGGGTACACCCATGCGAATCAGCTTTGCTTTCAGATCGTCGTACACATTGAACTTTCCGTCGCCATGCGGTGTGGAAAGGTCACAGAACACGAGCTGCGTAGATTTCTGCTCACTGCTGCTTTCCCATATCCTGTGAATGTTATCGAGACACAGATTGACCTTGCTTTCAGGGTCGTCGGGCAACAGGTCATCGGTTAAGCGCTGGTCGAGGGCGAGCTTTCTGCCGTCATTGGTGATTTTCAGCATGTTATCTACTGTTGCATCCACCATGCCGTTTCTGACCTTTTCGGCACGTTCGGAAAAAGACGCAACCATGTCGGTTTGGAACTTGGATGGTTTAATGACCTCATTGTGGTATTCCGCTTCGGGAACAGGGAGTTTCAGCATATCGGCAGTCTGCACATCCGCAACCTGCTTGAACATGGAAATGAGTTCGGGGAGATTATAAAAACGGGCGAACCGTGTCTTTGCACGATAGCCCGTTCCTGCCGGTGCAAGTTCGATAGCCGTGATGGTTTCGCCGAATGTGGATGCCCATGCATCAAAGTGCTGTAAGCCCTGTGAGCGCAGAGTGTCGTACTGAAGATACCGCTGCATGGTGTACATCTCGGTCATGGAGTTGGAGATCGGCGTACCGGTCGCAAACACAATTCCCCGGTTGTCCGTCAGCTCGTCCATATATCGGCATTTCATAAAGAGGTCAGAGGATTTCTGGGCTTCGGTCTGCGCCAAGCCTGCGACATTTCGCATCTTCGTGTAAAGGAACAAGTTCTTAAAGCTGTGCGCTTCATCTACGAACAGTCGATCCACGCCCAATTCTTCAAAGGTGACAACATCATCCTTTCGGGTTTGGTCGTTGAGCTTGTCGAGTTTCAGCTTAATGGAGCGTTTGCTCTTTTCCATCTGCTTTATGGTGAAGCGTTCTGCATTGGCGCGTTTTGCTTCGGAGATACCCTCAATGATCTCGTCGAGTTGTGCCTGCAGGATTGCTCTTTGCCGTTCCACACTCATGGGGATCTTCTCAAACTGCGAGTGTCCGATAATGACCGCATCGTAATCGCCCGTGGCAATACGGGAGCAGAACTTTTTGCGGTTTCGTGTTTCAAAGTCTTTCTTCGTTGCCACAAGGATATTGGCGGACGGATATAGCTGCAAAAACTCCGCTGCCCACTGTTCGGTCAGGTGATTTGGAACCACGAACAGGCTCTTTTGACAGAGTCCAAGGCGTTTACTCTCCATGGCGGCAGCGACCATTTCAAAGGTCTTGCCTGCACCCACAACGTGTGCAAGCAGTGTGTTACCACCGTACAGGATGCGGGCAATGGCATTTACCTGATGTTTCCGCAAGGTAATTTCGGGGTTCATGCCAACGAACTTGATGTGGCTTCCGTCATACTCACGGGGACGAACGGAATTGAAACGCTCGTTGTACAGCGTGGTCAAGCGTTCCCGTCTTGCAGGATCTTTCCATATCCAGTCTCGGAAAGCATCCTTGATGAGCTGCTGCTTTTGCTGGGCGAGTACGGTCTCTTTTTTATTCAGCACTCGCTTATCATTGCCGTTTTCATCTTGCACAGTATCAAAAATACGAACATCTTTGAGATTCAGCGTTTCCTCAATGATCTTGTAACCATTGATTCTCTTGGTACCGTAGGTCACGTTTGCGGTGACATTGCCGTAGTCGCTGTTCTTGTTGGAGATATTCCACTCTGCGGTCAGCGGTGAGTAATGCACCTTGATCTTGCTGCTTGCATAGTAGGCAGGCTTTAGCAGCTCTACCATGAATCGCTGAATATCCTCCTGCGGCAGCCATGTTGCACCAAGCCGAACATCGATTTCGGATGCGGAGAGATCTATGGGCTGTACCTTTTCCAACGCTTCCACGTTCACAAGGTAGTCGTCAGGATTCTGCTCTGCACTTTTCCTTGCCCAAGCGAGCTTTTCACGGACATTGCCCGAAAGATACTCGTCTGCGGTCAGGTACTTTCGTTCGCTGTTATTCCCGTATCCATACAACGGGTTCAGGAAGATAACGCCTTTGAGTTCAGAAAACAGGGTTTCTTCGTTCTTTCCCGTCAGTTCTGCCATGTAGTCCATATCGATCATGGCTTTTTCGGACAGGGAGAGAGCAAGCGCGTCTGTTGCCGTATCACAGGAAGTAATCGCTTCCTGCTGACGAATGGTGCGCTTTGAGAACATATCCGCTTTGCGCACCAATGATCCGTTTTCGTCCAGCACCTCCAAGGAACAAAGCAAACAATAGGAGCTGTCATCCGAGAACGCCATATTGTTGCCGCGGCTGTTCAGCAGACCATACTTTGCGGTGAACTCATCGTAAAGATGGTTTAAGGTTCGCTGCTCCTGCTCAATCATGTGATCTGGGTATCCCTCCAGCTGATATTCAATCAGCTTCCGAGTACAATCCCGGATTTTGACCATGCCCTTGATGCGGTTCTGTGCGGTGACGGACAGTTCCACCTTGTGCATGACGGAGTTCTCACGGTAGTAGATCTCTCCATTTACGACGGTAAAGCTGAAGTTGCGAACACTCGGGTCGGCAGGGATGCTCTCTGCAACGCTTTCTTCCTCTTCTTCCATCTGCTCCAGTTCTGTAATCTCAGCATGGATATTGGCAAGCGCGTCCGATAACTGTTCGGAAAGCTCTGCGCCTGCAATCGGCTTGACGGTGACTGCCTGTTTGCCGTACTGTGTGCTTTCTTCGGTCAGTTCGCCCAACACCATGTCGGGATTATCCACAAAGTATTGATTGATGGTATAGCCGCTGTCGGTTTTGCCAAGATGCACCCAATCGGGTTCGACCTCCATGGGACGGTCGCGCTTTTGCAGGAACAGTATATCCGCAACAACGCCCGTGCCCGCATTGGCAAGGAAGGCATTGTTCGGCAGACGAATCGCACCGAGAAGGTCGGCACGCTGTGCGATGTACTTGCGGACAGCAGGGTTCTTTTTGTCCATCGTTCCCGACGAAGTGATGAACGCGACGATACCGCCGGGACGCACCTTGTCCAAGGTCTTTGCAAAGAAATAGTCGTGGATCAGGAACCTGTTCTTGTCGTAACGCTTATCCGCTACACCGTAATCGCCGAAGGGAACATTGCCAATAGCAACATCGAAGAAACTGTCGGGAAGCGAGGTTGCTTCATATCCCTGTATAACGATGTTGGCGTTTTGATAGAGTTGCTTTGCAATACGTCCTGTGATGCTGTCGAGTTCCACGCCGTAGAGCCTGCTGCCCGCCATGCTTTCGGGAAGCAGGCCGAAGAAATTGCCGATACCGCAGGAGGGTTCAAGGATGTTGCCTGTGCGAAAGCCCATATTCTCAATCGCCGTATACATGGCCTTGATGACCGTGGGGCTTGTATAATGCGCGTTTAGCACGGAAGCTCTCGCAGTTTGGTATTCCTCGGGCGACAAGGTTTCGTAGAGTTCCCGGAACTCATCTGCCCACGCTGCGTTGTTTTCCTCAAATACCTGCGGCAGACTGCCCCAGCCCACGTACCTGGAAAGGACTTCCTGTTCTTCGGGCGTTGCAAGGCGCTGTTCAAACTCGATAGTCTGCAGTGTCCGTATTGCATCCATGTTCATGCGGAACTTCGCTTTCGGTCCGCCATGACCGAGAGCATCGTCCGTAATGCGGAAGTTGGTTTTCTCGGCAGGCTTTTCAGGTTCCCGTTCCTCGGTACGCAGGGTTTGGATGACCACATCGTAGGGCATGTGGTTTTTTTCTGCGGAGATCACTTCCACGGTTTCCATTACAATTTCGGTCTTTGATTCTGTTTCTTCATTCGATGCCGTAGGCTCTGTTTCAATAATCAAATGATCGTTGGCAGGATTCTCCCGAAGCCTGCGTTCAAACACATCCCGTGCCATGTCCTCGGAGAGCAGCGGATATTTGGGATCGGACAGCATGACAGTGTGTTCATCGTAACCGAGGATGGTATATGTGGTTGCCCCGAGCTGTACGGTATCCCCCAGTGAGAACGCATATTGCGCTTCCTTTCTCCGCTCATCCATGGCCGCTGCCGCTGCACGAAGGGCTTCTCTTGCCGCTGCTTCCTCTGCAAGCTGCAATCGCCGTTCCGCTTCCTTTGCTTCATATTCGGGAAGGTATGCCTTTTCTTTTTCGGTCAAGTATCGGTCAATGGCAATCAGCTCACGAAGCCTTCGCGCTACGGCTTTCCAAGTTATGGTGTGCTTTTCTTTGTAGTTATAATTGGAGAAGTGAAGCCCCTTGCCGTCATGGTCTACAAAGCCGCTTTCCCCATTCAGGTAGGTGTGCGAGTGGCCGCCGATGCCATATTCCTTTTTGAGAAATGTAATAGCCGCATCTGAGGAAGGCATATCCTCAAAGAACTTGTAGATACGCAACTTCCCATTCGCGAACCCGCTGCCGTGTCTGCAAAGCTCATTATCGATGTCCGCCTGAGAAACAGAAAAAGCGGAGAGCTTTTGCGCTTCCGCTTCTTCGATATGCTGTATCTGTTCCTCCAAGGTAGGGAACAGGCTATCTTCGGTTGTTATGCGTAGATTAGGTTGTTCAGCACCGTCTCCTCGGCTCTCTGCCGAATGCTGTTCATTCGCTGAATCCAGAGCATCTGATTCTCGGCTTTCATCTTCTCGGTCACGTTCTCGGTCTGCGCCATCTGCGCCATCGTCTGTTCGACCTGTTCCCGCGCCGTCCTGTCGATCTCCAATAGATGCTCCGTCAGCTTGTTCTGAAGCAGCAGGGAGTTGTAAGTCCCGCTCCGATGCTCCTTGAGAAACGTCTTCCGCATTCTGCCGTATTTGCCGATCATCCCCGTCGGCTGATCGTCCATTTTGATATCGGGAATCAGGTAGTCCCCGTTCTGCCTGTAACTGAGTTCCATTTTCATCGCTCCTTTCGCTGTTTCTGCCTTCATTCTGCAATACCGGCTCTACGTTTGCAAGTGTGCCGCGCTCCTGCCGTTCCATGCTTCTGACGCTGCGCTCGATCTGCCGCAGGATCATCTCCGAAATGTCGCTGGTCGCCGTGCCAAGTTGGACTATGGTATCCGGCGAATTGAACAGCCTTATGCTCTCGTATTCATCGCCGTGAAATATAGCGGCGGGGTCGATGCCCATGCGCACCAAGACCGTATGGGAAACGCTGGTCATGAGCTGAAGCACAAAGGTCGAGCTTATCTCGTCATCGCTTATATCCGCGAGTGCGCTGTTGTCCGCCGCTTTGAGAAGCTCCTCGTAATAATCGCGGTAGTTGTCCGATATGGCGTTGATGGATATGCCCAGTACGGTGGCAGCGATATCGGCGTTCTCCACGCCCGTGTCCCCGAAATGGTTTTGCAGCTCCTCAATGATCTGCGCCGTGTATTGGGATTTTGTCTGCCAGAGCCGAAACGGGATATTGTAACGTGTGTTGGTGTCGGACACATCGAATACATACCGCAGAGCGGGCTTGTGCCCGCTGTCGTCGATGAGCGCGATGCCCTTTGCGCCCCTGTTCACCCAACGTCTGAATCTGCTGTTCCAAAGCTCGATGGGAGCACAGGCTTTTGCATCCGGTCTCTGCGCATGAATCAAGACCTGTTCATGGAACGGGTACTTATAAAGCCATGCGGCGGAATCGAGAAAGCGTTTCCAGTTGTCAACGGATTGCGTAAGCCGCTCCGTTGTCTGACGCGCAAGCTCGGATATGTTTTGCAGTTTTGTTGCCACAGTTGCACCTCCTTATCTCCCCGGCTCGTCGCGTTTCTTTGTGCGCTGCGGCTGTATGCGTTTCGAAACGTATTCTATCTCGCCGTTTATCCTGCTCCGATAATCCGCATATGCCGCTTCCTTTGAATTCATATAATGCCCCCAGAAGAAATGATCGGGGGCAGCGGCCCGATACTGCCATGTGACATAAGGGGCTGGCGCTGTTTCACTATGTCCAATCGCAAAGCCCTGTTCGCCTACGGTAAACCTCTCAATGATGGTGTAGCCGGCATTTTTCAGTTTCTCAGTCATGGTCACTTTCTCCTTTTCCCGTATTCGTATATAAAAAAAGAGCGCATGGATTTTCATGCGTTCCTGTGTTTTCGTCGTTATGAAGTATGGTGGGAAAATAGCCGCTATTCCTTTGGAATTGTAATGCGTCGCATGATAGCGTTCATAGAGTCATAATTCTGGTTAAAAGACTGATAGCTTGCTTCTATCATTTCTTCAGCGGTAACTTCGGAAAAGTTTACTTCATATCCGGCTCTGTATGCAAGTATTTCTATAAACATCCGTTGCGCTCTGCCATTGCCCTCCCTAAATGGGTGAATTGCATTAAGCTCAGACAGGTAAAACGAAAGCCTTTCCGCAATATTTTCAGCATCCACAAGATAGTTTTCTCTTTCGAGCTTTTGAAACAGCTCAATCGCCTGATCGTCTATAAACTGACACAAACAAAACTGGCTGCCTTTAGAAATATTGACAGTCCGTGTTTTGCCCGCCCACCCGTATATGTCTTGAAAATATAAAAATGTAGATGCTTGAAGTAAGAAAAATCCAGCTTGCCATCGGGAAATGATTGTTTCAGCTCCAATATCCGCAGAGCTGTTATACTTCTTTCCGCCTCAAGCAAGCTGTCCGCATCTTTTATATTCAATTTGTTTTTCAAAACATTGGCTTGGGGATAGCAATATGTCGTATCGTACTCATAATCATAAAAGTAATCAGACAAAATAACACCTACTTTACGGTGTATTTATTCACAAGCTCTTTAATTGCGATTGATGATGATTTTTGCCCATTGGCACACTCTCGTATCAGAGTAAGCTCCTTATTATTAAGCCGCATACCCTCGATAGCCATTGTTCCTGCAATTTGCTTCGTGATTTTCTCGCTTTTAACCATCGTTTCGCACCTCGCATTTCTAATATTATTATATCATATTCACCAACAAAGTAAACCGATTATCATGGACAGGAGGGCGTTTTCCGCCCTCCTGCGTGTTTTTGCTAGTTCTTATTTATTCTTTCTCCGCACATACAAAACTACTGCGCCGCCGAGCAGCAGCACCGCGCCAGCGATCATGGCAGGGATTTCCCACCAGTCGTTATCGAGCCCCAACTTGACGCTTTTGCTGTTTGGCACTTTGATTACCATGGGCGACAGCGCCGAGGTTTCTTTCGTGATTTCCGCTTTTCGGGCGGTGACAGGGAAGTAGCCGGCCGGAACAACGGATTCCTCGATCCATATCGTGCCCACAGGCAGTCCGAGAACGACCACCTCACCGTTTTTGTCCACCATCAAGTCTGTTTCTTTGCCGTTCCCGTCAAAGGAATACTTGCCGTCCTCCTGTTTGGTGAAGGATAGCGTTACAAAACCCGTGCCATCCTTGACCTTAATACGGAAACCCGCGCCCGTAAGAGGCTTTTCCGTTTTCGCGTCCAGCTTTATGATCTTCACTCCCGTAGGGCAGTTGTTCACCGTCACCTTGCAGGGCGCGGTTTCGCTGTGCTTGTCCGTCAGTTCGATTTCCGTCGTGCCGTCAGCGATATAGCCGGTCGGTACGGTTTCCACGAGCTTGTACTTGCCCGCTTTAAGATACTTGAATACTGCCTTGCCGTTTGCGTCGGTGACAAAGGTTTCCGCGCCGTC
>OGRI01002216.1_pt1 | contig 14444 bp, 8 predicted proteins | sample 1553391 | NCBI WGS metagenome assembly OGRI01 (sample SAMEA2580052, study PRJEB22360) | human gut metagenome | reverse complement strand
TTTCGGATGCCAGCTGCGCATACTCGGCTTCCAGCTTTTTCGGGCTGGGCAGCTTTGTGATGTTGTTTGCCTTGAAATAGGCTACTGCCACCCGGTATGCTGTCAGTTCTGCACGGTGCAGCTCCTCAAAGGCTGCGGGGCACCTTATGACACTTTCATTGCGGTTTGCAAACGTGTAAGTAATCTCTCCGAGAGAAACGGCTGTATAGAGCGCATTTCGGGCAAATTGCTGCGTACGTGTGTGCGAAAAGTTGTACGCACATACGCAGTAATCTTGCGAAATTTCTTCCATATAGGGATGTTCTTCTCGACGATAGTATGATATACTCAAATTGGCTCACTGTCGCATAAGGAGATTTTATGAAACCGAACGGAACAGTACACTTATCTGATATTCCAGAACTCGCAAGAGAATGGGATTTTGAAAAAAATATTTCTGACTTAACACCTGATAAAATTACTGTGGGAAGCAATCGCATTGTCTGGTGGCGCTGTGCTAAAGGGCATAGCTGGAAAGATGCTGTGGTAAAGCGCACACATGGAAAACCATGTCCTTACTGTACAAATAGACGTGTTTTGATAGGATATAATGATTTAGCCACTTTGTATCCGAAACTCGCCAATGAATGGGACTATTCTAACAATGTGGGAGTAGACATAAATACAGTTGTGCCCGGATGCACAAAGAAAGTTTCGTGGAAATGTTCGTCTTGCGGGCACATTTGGGTGGCCTCTATCCAAAGTCGAACAAGAAAAGGAACAGGATGTCCGATTTGTGCAAAGAAAGTAGCTGTTAAACACCACCGAGAAACCTTTCTACAAAAGAATGGCTGTTTACAAGATGCTAAACTTCTGGAATCCTGGGACTACGAAAAAAATGCGCCGCTTAAACCTGAAAACGTAACGGCATCCAGCAGCAAAAGTGTGTGGTGGAAATGTCCAGTATGCGGCTATTCATGGAAAGCAAAAGTTGGCAACCGGACACATGGTCGAGGTTGTCCACTGTGCTCAAATCGAGTTTTAGTCAAAGGTGTAAACGACTTGGAAACGTGCAATCCAGCACTTGCTGCTGAATGGGATTTTACGAAAAATGCACCACTTACACCTGCGGATGTTTTCCCCAAAAGTGGAAGAAAATATTTTTGGATATGTCCAAAAGGCCATAGCTATTCAGCAACGGTTCTTCATCGTGCGTCAGGTACGAATTGTCCGATTTGTAATTCAGGTCGCCAAACTTCGTTTGCTGAACAGGCAGTATTTTATTACATTAAAAATCTGTTTCCAGATGCAATAAGTCGATACAAAGATATATTCAATAATGGAATGGAGCTTGATATTTTTGTACCGTCAAAGAAACTTGCAATCGAATACGATGGTGCTTTTTGGCATAAAGAAAAAAACTCAGAGAGAGATAGACTAAAATACCGGATCTGTCAAAATAATAACATCTACTTAATTCGGATTAGAGAAGCAGCTACTCAATCCCAAGGATTGTCGGATGAATCTTTTTATATGGATAATCTTGACGATATCAAAAATCTTGAAATTTTAATTCAGTATCTTCTTGATAGGATTGATCCTGAGACAAATATGTGGACTCGGACTAGGATGCAATTTCATAGTAACATACACGTTAATCTTGACCGTGACAGTCAAGAGATTCGACAATATATGACTGATGTGAAAGATTCATTGCAGACTTCGTATCCTGAACTTTCTGCACAATGGCATCCAACAAAAAATGGAGCACTAAAGCCTAGCGTTTTCAAATGTGGCTCTGATTATAAGGCATGGTGGTTGTGTCCGGTGTGTGGTCATGAATGGCAAGCATCTATTAGCCATCGTGTTAATGGAACGGGATGTCCCATATGCTATCGAAAACAAAATAAAATCAATCACCCGCTAGCCAAAAAAGTATATCAATTCTCAAAAGATGGAGCGTTTATAAAAGAATGGCGATGTATCTCTGAAGCGGGAAGGTCTCTTTCAATCTCACACTCTAATATTTCTATGTGTGTCAAAGGAAAGCGAAAACATGCGGGTGGATATATCTGGAAGTCTACAAAAGACTTTGATTGATAACAGAATCGTTAGCTAAATTATTGCTCCTGTCTATTCGCTCCAGCAGGGTTTGGGGCAGGCACGCCCCAACAAGATCACTTCGGAAATGCAGACGCATTGAAGAAGTGAAGTCTCGGTGGAGCACAACATTTTCAAGAATTGAAAATTTGTGGCCACGGGACGGTTCTTGCCCTCTACCGCTGCGCTCAAAACCGTTTCTGGGTAATTGTTTCCGAATTGTTAAGACGCAAAAAAACAAGTAGAGGTTGTGCTGCTCATGTAATGGGGTCACCGTTTGCTCCGAACGAAGTTCCTACCCCTGTTTGTGCAGCGGCGTTGACGGAAAGTCGGTATCACGTTCGGACGGCTCATGAGATTTTCAAGGTGCGTTTCCCGTAAAAGAAAAATACCGCCCATGCAGCATAGCGATGGATTTTGTCGGGTGAAACAGCGGCAAAATGAATCGGGTGTGTTGCGGGGCGGTAAATTCTTCGTGGACTTTTCCTCACGGAAGTGGTGGGTCTCACGGTGATAACCAACCACTTTCTGTGGCTGTGTTCAAAATGAACACGACCACATCTTGTGGATGACTTGTAACCAATCCACAAGAGCGGTGGGATTTACAAGAAAAATACCACGGTATGTAGGATACGTCAAGATGGTTTTGTAAAATTTATTGTGCTAAAGCGGTGATAGTAGGACTTATCTACTGAAAATTGAAGCGTCTAGCAAAGAATTTATGCGCACAAATTGGAAAATCGGCACATCTGTGCTATACTCAGAGCAGAATTTGTTGAGCTAAAACGGAGGTATTGAACCATGGCAGAGAAAAACACCGCCGACATTGGATTTGAAAAACAGATTTGGAATGCGGCCTGTGTACTTCGGGGCAACATGGATGCTTCGGAGTATAAGGGCGTTGTCCTTGGTCTTATTTTCTTGAAATATATTTCGGATCGTTTTGAAGATAAGTACAATCAGCTGGTTGCAGACGGTGATGGTTTTGAGGAAGATCGTGACGAGTACACATCGGAAGGAATCTTCTTTGTGCCTGCTGGTGCGCGTTGGAGCGATGTTTCGGCAAAGGCACATGACCCGGAAATCGGTCAGGTAATTGACGATGCAATGCGCGCTATCGAAAAAGAAAACGCGCGCCTAAAAGATATTCTGCCGAAGAATTTTGCGCGTCCAGAACTGGATAAACGTCGGTTGGGCGAAGTCGTTGACCTGTTTACGAACATCAAAATGATTGAACACGGCAGCGAAAAGGACATTCTGGGACGCACTTATGAATACTGCCTGTCGATGTTTGCAGAACAGGAAGGCAAGCGCGGCGGCGAGTTCTTTACACCGTCCTGTGTTGTGCGGACGCTGGTGGAAGTGCTACAACCGTTTAAGGGACGAGTGTATGACCCTTGCTGCGGCAGCGGCGGTATGTTTGTTCAGTCTGCAAAATTTGTAGAGAACCATAGTGGAAATATCAACGATATCTCGATTTATGGACAGGATTCCAACCCGACCACATGGAAACTGGCGCAGATGAACCTTGCCATTCGTGGCATTGAACCCGACCTTGGCAAGTATGCAGCAGACACATTCCTTGACGACCAGCACCCGACCATGCGAGCAGACTATATCATGGCGAATCCACCTTTCAACCTGTCGAACTGGGGCGCAGAGCAGCTCAAAGATGATGTACGCTGGCAGTATGGTATGCCGCCTGCAAGCAACGCGAACTTTGCATGGCTTCAGCACATGATTTATCATCTTGCGCCGGGTGGCCGCATGGGTATGGTGCTTGCAAATGGTTCTCTTTCCTCTCAGTCTGGCGGTGAAGGTGACATCCGCAAAAATATTGTGAATGCTGACCTTGTGGATTGCATCATCGCTATGCCGACACAACTTTTCTATACGACCCAGATTCCGGTTTCGCTCTGGTTTATCTCCAAGCACAAGAAGCAGGCTGGTAAAACGCTGTTTATTGATGCCCGGAAGATGGGCGATATGGTGAGCCGCAAGCTGCGGGAATTGACCGATGAGGACATCAAGAAAATCGCTGATACCTACAATGCCTATGTTGATGGCACACTGGTAGATGTAAAAGGTTTCTGCACAGTTGTTGATACAGAGAAAATTGCAGAGCAGGACTACATCTTGACACCGGGTCGTTACGTTGGTGTTGAGGAATCGGAAGATGATGGAGAGCCTTTTGAAGAAAAAATGGCTCGGCTAACTTCAGAGCTTTCGGATTTGTTTAAGCAGTCAAAAGAAATCGAAAAAGAAATCAAAAAAAATCTAAAACTTCTTGGGTATGATGTATGAGGAAAACACCGATGGGATTGATTGATAAGAAGGTCTCAATTTTTCTTGATACAAATGTGTTTCAAACTTTTCTTGGAAAGAAAAAAACTAGCGATGTACTCTTGTATTCACCAGGTGTACCTAACAAATATTATGCCTTAGTTGACTTTATAAACCAGAACAAATTGAAAGAGACCGTTGAAATTTGCATTCCAAGTGTTGTAATCATGGAATGTAAACAACATATGTATGCGTGCTTTTTAAAAAGCACCAAGGAGTTAGAAGATTCCATCGAAAATTATCAAAAACTCTTTGGAGATTTAATTAGTTTTGATTACGAAATTAAACTTTCCAAAGAGGAATATGAATCTTACATAGATACTTTATTTGAGGAGTTCTTTTCTAATTCACGAAACCAATGCAAGTTGGTTCATTATGGTGAAAGTGAAAAATTGTTAAACACATTGTTGACTAAAGCATTAAAAGGTGTAAAACCTTTTGTTACAGAAACAGTAAGTGGAAAATCCCATTCAGATGCCGGATTCAAAGATGCTATTATTGCGGAAACAATTTATGAATATTGTAAAGCAAACAATAGAATCGGAGTATTCGTATCGTCGGATACTGATTTTGCCCAACCATTTGAATCCACATTAACTATAAAGTCAACATATGTTCAATTTCATAGTATTGAAAAAACAATTGAAGCATTGACAAACTTTTTTAAACTCAATCCAAAAGAACAAATAAAAGAAAATTTTCAACAAAACCGTTATTGGCATGAAAGGCTTTTAAACGAAATTGGTATAGAGTTAGATGAATCGGTTTCCAATATAGTCGTTACAAGTGTTTCGACCGATGATGATAAAATTTTCACTGTCAAGATGACCTTTACCGTTAACGAAGTGTTGTATAATTATAGTATACAGTTCGACTATATTGCAAATGACATCATTACATCCCATTATAAAATTGAAAATGACTAAAAGGTATTAAAATGAGCACTTGGAAAACAGTCAAATTATCTGATATTGGTGAAATTGTTGGTGGCGCAACTCCACCAACTAGCCGAGAAGAGTATTATAATGGCGATATACCATGGCTTACTCCAAAAGATTTGGCAGGGTATCATGAAAGATATGTTTCCAGCGGGGAACGTAATATTACAAAGGAAGGACTGGATGCCTGTTCTGCAAAAGTAATGCCACAAGGTACAGTACTTTTTTCTTCGAGGGCACCTATTGGGTATGTTGCAATTGCAAAAAATGAAATTTGTACAAATCAAGGGTTTAAGAGCATTATTCCAAATTCAGATATTGATAGCCTGTTTCTGTATTATTTGCTAATATATAACAAGGATAAGATTGCATCTTTCGGAAGCGGAACGACTTTCAAGGAAGTATCCGCAGCTACAATGAAGAACATCGAAGTTGATGTTCCAAATTTACAAACGCAACATATAGTCGCTAGCATCCTAGGTTCTTTTGACAAAAAAATCGAATGCAATCAAAAACTACTCGACAAATTGCAGCAACAAGCAATAGCATTATTTGAATCATGGTTTGTAAATTACGATCCTTGGAATGGAATACAACCATCCAATTGGGAAAATGTCACATTGGGGACGCTTGTTGTGATTAAGCGGGGTGGGTCTCCCCGCCCTATTCAGGATTATTTATCAAATACAGGTTTGCGTTGGCTCAAAATTTCTGATGTATCTTCTTTGAATAGCCCCTTTGTTCTTAGAACGAAGGAGTACATTAAAGAAGATGGATTACCAAAAACTGTATATCTCAAAGCTGGTGAACTTGTTTTATCAAATAGTGCAACACCCGGAATTCCCAAAATTCTTGATGTTGATAGCTGTATACATGACGGTTGGCTTTATTTTCCGAAATCGGAATTATCTACGTATTATCTATATTTGTTTTTTAAGCATATTCGTGAACAATTGGTCACATTAGGAAACGGTAGTGTATTTACAAATCTTAAAACTGATATTTTGAAAGCCTACCCTACTACTAAAGCTGATGCAAAAACAAGAGCTGCATTTGATTCATTAGTAGCTCCGTTGTTTAGTGGTATGCTCAATTTGGATCGAGAAAATGCTCGTCTCATTACTTTGCGAGATACTCTTCTTTCAAAATTGATGTCTGGTGAAATAGATGTTTCCAAATATTAAAAAACACAATTCATAAACTAATCCCAATTATTGGAGAAACTACTATGCTTTCATTTACCGAAGATACCTTTGAACAAGCAATCACAGAGCTATTTGAAAATATGGGTTACACCCACATTTACGCTCCTGATATGAACCGAACAGATTACAGCCGCCCGCTGCTGGACGATGTTTTGCGGGATTGTCTGGTGCGGCTGAACCGGAATCTCCCGGTGATGGCGATTGACGAAGCGATTCTGAAACTGAATGATTTTGATGCGGGAAGCCTGTTGCAGAAGAATATTGTCTTTATGGACTATCTGCAAAACGGTATCACGGTCAAATACGCAGTCAAGGGTGAAGAACGGTCTTCGGTAGTAAAGCTGATTGATTATGCAGATGCAGACAAAAATGATTTCTATGTGGTAAACCAGTATACCTTCGTGGAAAATGGAAACAACCGCCGCCCGGATATTATTTTGTTTATCAATGGCTTGCCGCTGGTTTTGATGGAACTGAAAAGTCCTTCCAAGGACGAAGTGGGCGCAGAAAACGCATACAACCAGATTCGGAACTACATGAAGGACATCCCTTCGATGTTCTATTATAATGCAATCTGCGTAATCAGCGACCTTTCGACCAATAAGGCGGGAACAATCACTTCTGGACTTGACCGTTTTATGGAGTGGAAAACAAAGGATGGCGATTACGAAAATACGGCGTATGCGCAGTTTGACACCTTCTATGAGGGGATGTTCCAGAAAGCCCGGTTGCTAGATATTCTGAAAAATTTTATCCTGTTTTCCGGCGATGGGCAGAAGCTGATTAAAATTTTGGCTGGATACCACCAGTATTTTGCAGTGCGAAAAGCTATCGAAAAGGCCAAGATTGCCACTAAAACGGATGGCAAGGGTGGTGTGTTCTGGCATACGCAGGGCAGCGGGAAATCGCTGTCGATGGTATTCTACGCCCATTTACTGCAAGAAGCTTTGGATAGCCCCACCATCGTTGTGATGACGGACCGCATTGACCTTGACGATCAGCTCTACACGCAGTTCGCCAGGTGCGCGCCGTTTTTGCGCCAGACACCTGTACAGGCAACCAGCAAGGAAAATCTAAGCAAGCTGCTGGATGGTCGAAAAGCAAACGGCATTATCTTCACCACGATGTTCAAGTTTGAGCGTGGCGAAAAGCCGCTGTCCGAACGGAGAAATATTGTGGTAATGGCGGATGAAGCCCACCGTGGACAGTATGGTTTTGATGAAAAAATTGTCATCAAAGAAAATGAACAGGGTGAAAAAGAAGCACATACGGTCATTGGCAATGCCCGTATCATTCATGATGCCCTGCCGAATGCAACTTACATAGGCTTTACAGGAACACCTATTTCGGCAAAAGATAGAAATACGCGTGAAGTTTTTGGTGATTATATCGATATTTATGATATGACACAGGCGGTGGAAGATGGTGCAACGCGTCCGGTTTACTATGAGAGCCGCGTTATCAAACTCCACCTTGACCCAAATACGCTGGCCTTGATTGATGCGACCTACGATGCGCTGGAACAGCAATCGGACGCTGCAACGATTGAAAAAAGCAAAAAGATGTTGGGGCAGATGGAGAGTGTGTTGGGAGCAGAGTCTACCATTCAATCCCTGTGCGAAGATATTGTCAACCATTACGAAAAGTACCGCGCTAATCTTTTGACGGGCAAGGCGATGATCGTGGCGTATTCGCGCCCGATTGCGATGAAGATTTATCGGAAACTTCTGGAGCTGCGCCCGACATGGAATGAAAAAATCGGCGTAGTTATGACGGGTGGCAACAATGACCCGGAGGATTGGAAAGAAATCATCGGTACAAAATCTCACAAAGAAGAACTTGCCCGGAAATTCAAAGACAACGATGACCCGATGAAGATTGCCATTGTTGTGGATATGTGGCTGACAGGTTTTGATGTGCCTTCACTGGCTACGATGTATGTTTACAAGCCAATGCACGGATACAATCTGATGCAGGCCATCGCGCGTGTCAACCGCGTGTTTAAGGACAAAGAGGGCGGCTTGATTGTAGATTACGTTGGCATTGCGTCTGCCCTCAAAGCCGCTATGAAGGAGTATACCAAGCGTGACCAGTCCCGATATGGCGATATGGACATTGCCAAAGTTGCTTATCCAAAGTTTCAGGAAAAGCTTCAGGTGTGCAAAGATTTGTTGCACGGCTTTGATTTCAGCGGATTTATTGGCGGTTCTCCGTTGATGATGGCAAAGCTGGTCACTGGCGGCGTAAACTTTGTTCTGGACGCAAAAGCACCCAAGCGCAAAGATCTGTTCCTGCGAGAAGCTCTGTTGCTGAAACAGTCGCATTCGCTGTGTTCCAGCATGACCACGGAGCGGGAGCGACATGAAGCGGCCTATATGGAAGCAGTCCGTTCTACGGTGGTGAAGATCACCTATGGTGGGAGTGGCGGCAAGACACTTTCTTTGAAAGAAATCAATGCTCAAATCAATGAACTGCTGAAAGCAAGTATCCAGAGTCAAGGTGTTATCAGTTTGTTTGACAGTAAGAAGGCAGATGAAAATATCAGCCTGTTTGACCCGGCGGTGTTGGATGAAATTTCAAAAATGAAAGAAAAGAACATTGCCGTAGAAATTTTGAAAAAACTTATGGCAGAGCAAGTTTCACTGTATAAACGGACAAATGTTGTGCAGTCTCAGAAGTTTTCAGAAAAGATTACACAGTTGATGAACTCTTACTACAATGGCTTGATTACAAACGAGGAGGTCATCAAGGAACTTCTGAAAACGGCACAGGAGATTACAGAACTGTATAACAATGGTAAAAAGCTGGGCTTGACGCAGGAAGAACTGGCTTTTTACGATGCTCTGACAAAGCCGGAAAACATAAAGGACTTCTATCAAAATAATGAATTGATTGACTTGACCAGAGAACTTACGGAAATGCTGCGCAAAAATCGGACGATAGACTGGCAGAAAAAAGAAACTGCCCGTGCGAGTATGCGTAAGATGGTGAAGCACTTGCTGAAAAAATATAAGTATCCACCGGAAGATTATGATACGGCAATCAGCACGGTCATTAGCCAGTGTGAGATGTGAACTGACAACATGGTAGTATGAATTGTATGAAATGTCGTTGATTTGTGCTTGACAATCGGATTCCTTTTCTGTAAAATTATTTTAGAAAATACTATTATTGAAAATAAGAAAGGCTGTTTTATGGGAAAGATGATCTTAGATGACCTCCGCAAGCGTCTGGAACGTCTGGACGAAGACGCAGATCTGATGATCGACAATAACGACCGCTATCAGATGGTGATCGTAGGCGGCAGTGCGTTTATTTTGCTGGGCAAGCTGACCCGCGCTACTCATGACATTGATGCCTTGAGTGTTCCGAAAGAACTGTACAGTTTGCTTGGCAAGTACGACATCAACACCGATGTGGAAGCTTACATCGACAATTTCCCGTATAACTTCCAAGACCGGCTTCAGCCGCTACCCTTTGGTGGTACAAAGGTGCAGTTCTACACACCCAGTCTGGAAGATTTGGTGATTGCAAAGCTGTGCTCTTTCCGGGACACCGACAAAGCAGACGTAGAGAGCGAGGCCGTGCGGAACTCTTTGGACTGGGATTTGCTGGAACACCTTGCAACGGATGAAGATGAACTGAAAGCCAGCATCTTGAACGACTGGCGGTATCGGGATTTTTATATCCGTTATCAGGAGTATGTGGAGAGGTGGAGACCATGCGAAAGCTGACATTTGAGGGTTTCTTGAAGCAGTATGTGGCAGAGCTTTCCGGGGTGCAGACGGCTAGTATTCATAAGCTGGCAGATTGTCTGAGCGAGAATCCCCGCCTGAAAGAACCGTTGTTTCTCTATGCTTTGGCCTGTGATAAAGTAGAACTGCTGCTCCGCTATACCGCAAACAGTGCTGTTGCTGCAGAATATGAGCAGCTTTCCAATCGCTATTCGCTGGCGCAAATGCGACTGCTTCTGGAAAATCAATCACCAGAATTGCCGGAAGGCTATTTGAAGGTTTGGCGCAGCTATTGTTCGGTGCGGGATGCCGTCCTTGCAGACAATGACACAAAAGAGTTGATCCATCGCCGGGTATTGGAACTTCAGCAAAAAAAGAAATTGACGAATTATCGTCTCTACACAGACTTGAAGCTGAATCCGGGCAATGTGAATGCATGGCTCAAACACAACGATTCCAGCAAAATGAGCCTTGACTGTGCACGGCAGATCTACAAGTATGCAAAAAGCTACCCGTCTGTTCGATAAGAAAAAGGAAGTGAGCCTATGACCGCCGTAATCTACGCCCGCTATTCCTCGGACAATCAGCGCGAAGAATCCATCGAAGGCCAGATTCGCGAGTGTACGGCCTATGCGGAAAAGAACGGTATCACGGTCATCAAACACTACATTGACCGTGCATTCTCGGCAAAAACGGACAATCGTCCGGAGTTCCAGCAGATGGTCAAAGACAGCGGCAAGAAGCTGTTTGATGTTGTTCTCGTCTGGAAATTTGACCGCTTTGCCCGGAATCGTTTTGATAGCGCAAACTATAAGATGATTCTGAAAAAGAACGGCGTCCATCTGATTTCCGTCATGGAGCCCATTGCCGAGGGTTCACAGGGCATTCTGGTGGAAACCCTTCTGGAAGGCATGGCAGAATACTATTCCGCAGAGTTGTCCGAAAAAGTGATTCGTGGTCAGACCGAGAACGCCCTGAAGGGTAAGTGCACTGGCGGTACGGGAACCATCGGCTATAAAATCGACGATGACAAGTTTTATCATCTTGACCCGCTGACCGCTCCGCTGGTGTTGGAAGCATTTCAGCGGTATGACAACGGCGATAAGATGGTGGAGATCGTAAACTTTCTCAACGACAAGGGTGTCCGCAATATGCTGGGCGGCAAAATGACCCACAGCAGCGTGAATACCATGCTGAAGAACCGTCGGTACATTGGCGAACTGTCTTTCCGGGATATCGTTGTACCGGATGCAATTCCGGTTATTGTTCCGAAAGACCTGTTTGACCGGGTGCAGAAGCGTCTGGATAAGAACAAGCGTGCCCCTGCCTGTGGCAAGGCAGATGAGGAATATCTGCTGACCACCAAGCTGTTCTGCGGCAAGTGTGGTGCGCTGATGTTCGGCGAAAGCGGAACCAGTGCTACCGGGCGCACCTACTATTATTATAAATGCGCCAACGTCAAGCGGCGCAAGGGCTGCAATAAAAAGACCGTGCAGAAGGACTGGCTGGAAGAGCTGGTCGTCCGGGAAACCATGAAGCTGATTCAGGACGATGCGGTAATCGAAAAAATCGTTCAATTGGTCATGGATGTCCAGAATCAGGAAAACACCACGATTCCGCTGCTGGAAAAGCAACTGCGAGAGGTCAACAAAAAGTTGGACAACCTGATGAAGGCGATCGAGGACGGCTTGTACACCCGGACAACGAAAGAGCGTCTGGAAGCGCTGGAAATCCAGAAAGATGAACTGACTGCAAAAATCGCAGATGAAAAATTGAAGAAGCCCAGCTTCAATGAGGATTTCATCCGGTTCTGGCTGATGAAATTCAGAAAGTTCGATATTTCGCAGAAAAAGCAGCGGAAAGCGCTGATTGAAATTTTTGTAAATGCCATTTTCCTGTACGATGACCGGATGCTGATCACGTTCAACTACAAGGATGGCACCCAAACCGTCCGTTTTGAGGACACTTTGACCGCTGATTCGGCGGAGGAAAAAAGTTCGGATTTGTCCAGCTCTGCTGGACCAAAAGCTCCACAGACGAATTTGTTCGTCTGTGGAGCTTTTTTGTTTGCCCACAGCGTGGTCAGAAAATGAAAAAAGAATGCAAAATATGGTACGCTTGAAAAATGTCAGGACGGGATTTTTGTAAAAAATGTAGAATATCTTGCCGGAAACTGTGCATTCTCTCCAACAAAAACTGCCCAAACGTGTTGATATTGAGAAAAAAGCTTCACAAACGTTTACAAAAGGGTAACAGGTTGGTATACTTTATGGTGGTAAACGTAACAAGCCATGGAAGCTGAAAGGAGAACCTACCCGTGAATACCGCTGCACCGTCCCGTAAAAAACTGCTGAGCCTTGTGCTGACACTGGTGTTTATGCTCACCTGCCTGCCAGCGGCCTTGGCGGTTGATCTGAACGTGGACGCAGGCTTCTACTTCAAGCAGAGCCGTGGCGGCACCTGCACACTGGCATCCGCAGCCATGATGCTGCGCCGCCGTGCCTATTTTGACGGCCTGACCGACTGGTCCACTGTGACCGAGAACAGTGTCCGTTCCACGGCATGGTCCAACGGGCTTTCCCACAGCTTTACATATAAGGAGATGCAGGTGGGCTACGGCACACTGCCCTCCCGCAAACAGGAAAAAGTGCAGACCCTGATCACCCTGCTTTCGCAGCACCCGGAGGGCATCGTGCTGTATGACCGCGGCCAGCCCCATGCAGTGCTGCTCACCGACTACACCAACGGCAACTTCTATTGCTCCGATCCGGCAGGCAACATCTCTTCCGGACGCATCCCGCTGGAAAGCTCCAGCGTTTCGGTCAATAGGTCCTCCTGCTACTGGTATGTGGCATCAGATCACAACTCCATTGCTGCAGAGGCTGACGGCCTGCGTCTGGAAGGCATGAGCTACCCCATCAATGTCCGTGCGGGCAAGGGCATGGCACTGACCGGCACTGCAAATGCTGCGCTGGGCACCACCCTGACCAATGTGCAGGTGGCAGTGCTGGACGAGAACGACCAGACGGTGTTCACTGCACAGGCAGCACCCAATACGGCAATCTTCTCCTTCAAGTCGCTGGACAGCTCCATCCGCTTTGGTGAACTGCCCGCAGGCAATTACACCTACATGGTGGTCGTGACCGATTCTCAGGGCGATAACCTCTGCTTTACCAGTGACTTCACGGTTTCGGATGGCTCGGCAAGCAGCGGCGTTTACTGGTCGGTGAAGGATACCGAGGGCACCAAGCTGCTGGACAGCATTCAGGAAGTTCAGGATGCCTTTGCAAATGCAACTGAGTCCACTCTGGGCTGGTTTGGCGGTCTATTCCAGTAAAATCATAAATGACAAAAAAGAAGTCCCGGAATACACTTCCGGGACTTCTTTTTTTGCTGTAATTTGTTGTAAAAAAAGCTTATTTCAGGGTTCCGTCCAGTACCTGACTGTAATACCAGGGCTTTGGTGCGCGGAAGGTCTTGCCGCTGAGGAACTCGAAATCCGGCTGGTTGAAGCGGGGCATGGTGAGTTCCCATGCGCACAGGGCCTGATACTTGAGTTTCAGCTCGCGGTTGGCGGTGTTGTTGCCGTATTTGCTGTCGCCCAGAATGGGACAGCCGATGCTGGCCATGTGTGCGCGGATCTGATGGGTGCGGCCGGTGATCAGCTGCACCTTCAGCAGGGCCAGACGGCCGGAGACGGCGATGGTCTCGTACCGGGTCTCCACTTCCTTGGCACCGGGCTGCTTTTCCTCCACGATCTTCACGATGCCGCGGTCCGCGTCCTTGAGCAGATAGCCGCCCAGAGTGGCATCCGGCGGCATCGGACGGCCGAAGGTGACGCAGAGGTAGGTCTTTTTCACTTCGCGGTTCTTGATGGCTGCAAGGAACAGTTCTTCGGCCTCCGGGGTCTTGGCAACGATGACAAGGCCGCTGGTGCCGGTGTCCAGCCGGTGGCACAGCGCCGGGGTGTACAGGTCGTTCTCCTTGTACTCGCCCTGCTGGTTCAGGTAGAGCAGGGTGCGGTTCAGCAGGGTATCATCCTCCGGACCATCCACGGCAAGACCGGCGGGCTTGTTCACAATGACGATCTGCGGGCAGTCATACACCCCCTGTGCCGGGCCGCGGGCATTCTTCCACGCCGGGCC
>OGRI01002207.1_pt1 | contig 14485 bp, 10 predicted proteins | sample 1553391 | NCBI WGS metagenome assembly OGRI01 (sample SAMEA2580052, study PRJEB22360) | human gut metagenome | reverse complement strand
AAGCGCCTGCGTATCTTCATCTATCTTTTTGAAGCTCACTCGTTCGCCTGTCGGTCTGGGGATAGGCGGCGCAACGGCGGGCAGCACCAGCGTATCATCGGCCGAGACCCGGTTGGGCGTGCCGCCGGTACCGACGGGTTGCAGCTCCGCCGCCTGCTGAGCGTCGGCATGGACATACATCCGGCCTCGGTCGCTCCGCGTCAGCGTCAGGGCATTGTTGGTTCTGGCCTTGAGCGTCAAAGCAGCGTCCGGACGAGCATCCGTCCGCACGAAGAACTCCTGCCCCGCACGCACAACGCCAAGCACCGTGCCATCTGAATCGGTCACGCCCGCGTTCACGCCATCCGCGTCTACACTCATCTCGATCGTTCCGGCGGAAAGCATATCGGAGGAAACGGAAAACGGGCCATAGATATAACCTGCGCCGTTCTGCACGGGAGTGAGATCGGCGGGATGCTCGATGGCGATGTTCGTGCCGAACACTTTGTTGCGATAGCCGTCGTACTCGTCGCGCTCCCGCGTGAGATACGCATACAGCAGCTTCGTATCCTGATGCCCCTGTATAAGCTGTGCGCCAATGTAGCGTTCCGGGTCGTCATTGACCTTTGCGGGTTGATGATGCCAGATCGCCTCCTGGATCGTGGCATATACGGTGGTTTCCACCAGCTCGTCAAGCTCAGCGGAGGACAGCCCGCCCTGGGAGGCAGCAATCTCAGTATACAGCCGGTCGTAGTCTGCGCCTGCATCGTGCATCATGGTGCTCATAGAGATAGCGGGATAGCTGTGCTCAATAACCCAAAGCATTTTATCGTATACGGTGCCGCTTGGCCAAGCGGTGGTGACGAAATTGTCCGTCTGCACCACGCTTTTGCGCCAGAAGCCGTAGATCCAATGCCCATCGTCACGGGTCAGTTCATATCCGTCCGCGAATGTTGCACCGTTGATCTCAAACTGAACACGCTCATCATTGTTAAAAGCGTCCAGCATAGTCTGGTCAACTGCCGTTGTGGACAGGAACCTAAAGGAAGTGATATCCCCGTGAACGGCCATGAGATCGCCAAAGCAGGCAGAAGTGTTTGGATCGGAGCCGTTGGCTGCCGTGTCGCCCGCTTTCAAAGTTTGAACAAACAGACCAAGGAGCATATCGCTGTCCTTCACATATAGCGACTGTTCGCCCATGTTTGAAATGGTTGGAGGATAATGGCGGCTCATGTCGAGGCAATACGCAGTAAACTGCTGCTGATCAGTCGTAGCAACCCAAATCTTCATGACATTGGTAAGCCCATGAATACCGCCTGACTGCTCTGTGCCGCTGCTATCCATAACGGAGAAGGTATAGCTGCTGAAATCCAGCACCATGTCCGCTTTGGTGTAAACCGTTACCGCCTCGCCGATCTCTGGCACACGGGTCGGCGTTTGAGCAGTGAATGCAAAAACGGTCATTGGCATAACCGCCTGTACAATGCACAAAAGCGCTGCCAGAAGCAGCGCCCACTTAGACCTATTCATTATGATTCCCTCCCAATATGTTGTTTTGTTGTATGAAAAAAGAGCACCGAAGCGCTCTATCGTTGATTAAAGTAGCTTTTGCTTACTTCATATACCTTTTCAGCTCATCGTAAAAGTTTTCGCGCGTCCCGGCCATAACCACGACGATAATCTTCTCACCTTCGTATTCCACCGTATAAGCAAGTTCATAATTGGTCTTGTTATAGTAGCTATCATACCCGTATAAGCCGGCGAGATCACCGGTCTTAGGTTCTCCAATCGTGTAATCCTTGCAAATAGCGTCAATGGCAACTTTATACAATTCTTTCAGCCGCTTATCCTTGAGCTTCTTTAGATACTTGGCTGCAGGAGGAAGGAACCTGACTTCTGCCATACTCACTCCCTTACGCCAAATACATCATCATAAGTGGAATACTCACTGCTACCCTTTGCGGCATTTTCCGCATCGGCCAGCATGGCCTCTACAGCCGGCCGAACTTTTTTTTGCTCAGCCTTAAATGCGGCGAGCAGTTCATCGTTGGATAAGCCCTTTGCAATCAAATCAGCAAGAATTTGCTCGGCAAATTCTCCACCGCTTACGGTTTTAACAGGTCGTAGAACGATTTCGTTCCCTCTCATCAGGCACTCGGCTTCATTGGTGAATCCAAGTTTTTCATAGTATTTCTGCGGAATCGTAATCTGCCGCTTTTCTGATATTTTAATTGTTTTCCGGTTCATAGCCACACCACCCTTGCTCAACGCAGACTCCATATCTCTTACTCCTATTCTATGCAATTAACAAAGAAATCATACAACAAAATATCCTTGTTTCCTTGTTCATTGTAACATTAGGGGTACTGTCTGTCAAGGTGGTAATGACGCGGTGCGCCCTATTATACAGCGGCATAAGAGTCAGTATAAGCGGTATTATCCATTTCGTAAGTATGGCCTCCTTTTCGTGATACTGGATAATACCGCTCACACCCTATATTTACGACGAGCCGCATGTCTGGATGGTCGAATAGCCGCGCTGCGCTTCGCTCAACGATCGGTAAAGTATCTCGAAGAAGCGCTCGCGGGTCAGGGGCGCATCCAGCCAATGCGTTGTCCGGTATGCATAGCAGCCTATGCCGGTATCGACCGTGTGCCCGCCAAGTACGCTTGCAAGGTTGAGCTTGTTGACCTTATCCTTATCGTGGATCGAGATATTCCGCTCCAGATAGCGCACCAGATAGATGACCATCAACGGATGCAGCTCGGAAAAGGATATCTGCAAATAGAAATCCTCAAACATCATCATAAGACCCGTATCATCCTCTTCCTCTATGGTCAGCGACTGCTTCACCATATTGCGGGCCTCGTCGGAAAGGCTTTTCCGGCGGCGCGTCTCCTCTATGGATAACGCCTGTACGTCATATTCCATACTTTTCTCCCGATCAAGAATACACAATAGCGCCCCAGAGCCTAAGCCGCTCCAAATCCGCGCCCAGTATCCTGACCGTGACCGGCGAACCGATGGCGGGGCGCTTGCGCTTGGGGAACTGGCAGAGACAGCTCACATTTTCAAAAGAAACGAATACACCCACCGCTGTGATCATCGTGACGTTTCCGACATAGATGTTGCCGACCTTGAAGCGGCTGATGGCCTGCTTAAAAGCGTCCTCGCCCGCCTGTTTCACCGAGAGCTTGAGGCTGATATTGTTTCGGTCACTTCGGTCAAGCTCCAGTATTTTCACCAATACCCGGTCGCCTATGCGGAAGTGCGGCGTAGCGTCCACCCAGCGCAGGTAGCTGAGCTCCTCCAGCGGAATAAACTGTTCTATGCCGAACAGTTCCACAAAGGCGCCGGGGCGTATGACCGAAACCACCCTTGCTTCGGCGATGTCTCCCGCCTCCAGCTGATGGTGGCCGTTGCGGTCGGTGTCAAGGTAATACTCGCGTCTGCGCTGGCGCATGGCCTCCAGGCGGCTGCCGGCCGCAACACCAGCGTCCGTTTCGATGCCTTTTACCACATAGTCGATCTCAGCGCCCAGCCTGCGGGAGAGCGTTGCGCCGCGATAGTTATCCGCAGCATCCTCATCGAACTCAAACATCTCGCTTGCGGGGATGATGACCTTGAACGCGCCATGATAGACCACCGCATACGCGAGGTCTGGGCTCTCATCCATGCGCTCGATGCCTGCGATGGTACCTGTAATGACGCGCCGGCTTTTCATAGACTCTGAAAGGTCGATGATGTCCTGCCTGCGCCTGGCTTCGGGGGTCAGCTCGCTGCGCTGGCCGTCAAGGGATACGACGGTGCGCCTGCGCGGTCTGCGTGTGGTCGAAGTCTCTAGGACAGGTGCGTCAGCGGCCGGTTCATCGGATTGCGGTAAAGGCGTTACCTGTATAACCGATTCAGGCTCAGGCTTGGAAGCGCTTCTTCGGGACCTCTTGGGCTTTGGTTCGGGCGTTTCCTGTACAACCGGCTCTGCGGCTGTGTTTTCCGGCCTGTCTTCAGGCGCCTGAGGAAGGTTTGTGGCTTCTTTGTTTTCAGTTGTGGGGGATGGTATTGAATCAATGGCTTCGACGCCGTCGTCTGGTGCAATATCCGCTTCGGCCGTTTCAGTCGTAGGGGACACCGTTTCATCAGGTTTTTCGACAATCTCCTCAGCGGATCCCAAGGCGATTTCACTGTTTTCATTCTCAGTCATGGACACGGCGGTGTCTTCGGCTGTACCGGGCGTGGATAACTCCATATTCATCGTTTCAACGGTTTCGGTTTCGGATGTTTTCTTAGGCATGCTTTTATTTCCTCCTATCAAAAGTTCTCTGGTGGGGTCGCTGTTTCATATAGGTCGCCAACGCTTGGCGAAAGCGGCGCGTAAGCGGGCTGCGGCTCATAAGGCGGGCTCATGGGTTCCGAGTAAAATCCGGAGCCGTAGTCCAGTATGGAACAGGGGCGCAGCCGCTTTGCTGCCGAAAGCCGGGTATAATCCAGCTTCTTGAGACGCAGCATTTTCTGGCCCCTAAGCGCCACGAGCATCTCGTCATGCGGCAGGCGCAGGACTTCATCCGGCGTGAGCAGCCGGCGCTTACCAAGCCCCTCGGAATAGCGGTACTGCGGTATGACCTGCGCTACAGCGAAGGTTTGCCGGGTGGTCATGGTGGAGTTCACGTCGATGGTCATGTCGCCGCTGCGGGTGGATACATACGTTGCCGTCACATCATCTGAACAGCCCAGCATGAGCTGCGTATCACAGCAGCCCAGTATCTCCGCCCAAAGGTTGTTGCCGTATCGGTTCTGGAGCTGGGGAAGGCTTTGCAATGCCAGTACCAGCGCGACCGAGCGCGACCGAAGCGTGGCGGCCGAGCGTGCGAAATCCCGGCCGTTGTTCCCGCCGATGGTGCCGATATTGGCAAACTCATCGAGTACGAAGTTGACCGGCACAGGGCAGCGGCCGCCGGGCGAGCTGTCCGCCAAGCGGGTCAGCCGTATGAACAGGAACGAGAAGAACAGCGAGGACAGAAAGTTCATGGTGCTGTTCTGGTCGTCCAGTATCACGAAATAGGCACACTTCCTTTTAGCGGGCGCGGCCAGGTCGATGTCGCTGCGGCTGAGGATGCGCTTGACCTGTTCGCTTTGCAGGGTTTGAAGCCGCGTCCCAAGACCGAGGAGGATGCCCGAGCGCACCGTATCGCTGGATTGACGAAACAGGTTGTAAGGCGCTCTCGCCGGGTGCTCTATGGGCAGCTTATCGAACAGCGCCGATAGCTGCTTCTCGTTCGTCTGGGTCAGAAAGCGGTACACTTCGGGCAGGTTGCGCCGCTCCGCGCCAAATGCTGTGGTATGGTCAACATAGAGCACTAGCGCCTTTAACAAGTTGGCCTCGCCATTGTCCCAGAAATGGTCGCCGCGCTCTCCGCTGGTGTTAGAGATGATGACGTCGCTCAATACCTGCGCAAGAAGCGTATCCTGCTGCAAATCGGCCATGCAGTTCCATGAATCGCTATGGCGCGGGTCAACGAGATTGAAAACCTTCACCTCATAGCCGTTATCCACGAAGTAACCCGCCATATCGTTATACAGTTCCGATTTACTGTCTGTCACGATCACAGATTCCTGACGCTTGACGCTTTGTATGAGGTATGGGCGAATCACAGCACGGCTCTTCATGGTGCCCGACGCACCGAACACCAATATATGCCTGTTGAGCTTCGTATCCACGGGGAGACAGACCGCCTGGCCGTTCAGTTCTCCGAGTATCGTTCCTTTGGCCTTGCCCGGCGGTGCTATCTCAAATACCGTTTTGACTTCCTTGGGTTCCATCCAGCCTGCCGTGCCATACGCGCCGGATTTCGAGCGGGTGAAGTTCCTCGCGTCGTATTCCTTGCTGCCGAACTTATCGTGCAGCTTGACATACAGCACGACGCCGCCGATGCCAAGTAGAATTAAAAGCGTACCCTTGAGGCCGCTCGCGGTGAATGCGCCCGAAATGCAATCGAGCGGGCTGGCGCTTATCTCGACCATGAGCAGGCCGCCGGTCATGCCGTCCTGACGCATCCATTCTTCATAGTTGTAAAACAACTGATCCAGCAGCCCGCCGAGATACAGCAGCAACACCAAACCAAGTAAACAGGCCAGCAGTATGCCGGCCTTGCGTCTATCCAATATAGGTCACCTCCTCTGTAAGGCTGCTGCGATGCGGGCCGGGTCAATCAGTTTGAGTTCTATGTGCTCACCGAGGAACGGCTTCACGTATTCAAGCTGCCAGGGATAGCAGATAGCCTCGTACCGACGCTCTTTATCCTCTATGGCGGCAAGCCGGAAGCGAACGAGCCTCGCAAGATCGCCGTCCAAGTGAGATAGGATGTACTTTCCACCGTCAACGGCGTCGCAATCGCATTCCACGAATCCGTTCACCTGAAGCCTGTGCGGGAACAGCACACTTCTGAGGCGGGCTTGAAGCGCAGGGATGGTAAGTAAATGAAGCAGCCGCTTCCCGTCATTGTTCAAGGGTGCGAAATGGACAGCCATGTATATACGGTCAATGCGGCAATCCCTGCGGCCAGCTTTGTTGGTTTCCATGAGTGTATCGAGCGCCACGCTGCCGCTCCTGCCGAACAGGATCGCGCCGCAAAGCGCGTCCACGCCGGCGTTGCGCCTCGCCAAATCCTCACATTGCTGCATGGCCTTGAGTTCTCCGTCGCCGTGCCATTTCATAACAGCGTTCCGCGTGTTGTATACGGCAAATCCCACGCCCTTTTTCAACAGCAGCCCTGTCATGCGGGTGAAGCCGGTTTTGTTCATGGAATCCCCATCCAGCTTTTTGATGATGCGGCTATGATAAAAGCATGGCGTGTCGCCCACGATCGATTCTATGCGCCCGGTCTGAAGCGGCGGCAGCATATATGGCCGCATCTCAATGCCTGTGGAAAGCATCATGGCCAGCGTTTCGCCGATCCGATGGTTGCGCTCGATGTCGCCCCGCTTGCCTGAAAAGGTGTGGTTGCGGTATGCAGACAGATAGTATTCCAACGCCGCCGGATGCAACTCGGCCAATATGGGTAATGCGCTTTTGTGCAGCCGGATATTACGCATAGGGCCTCGTTTTCCGCTTATAGACAGCAATCGGGCGCAGTATCGTTTCCCGCTCCAGCTCGCCTCGATCTCCTGCTGGTCTTCTAGCCTGTGGATAAGCTCCCGCATGGTGCGCGGATTTCCCAATATGGAAAGTCCACTCATGGGGAACTCGCCCGCGACGGACAGCAGTTCAAGCAGCTCAAGCACATGTGCGCCCGGGCGAATGTATATCATGGCGTCACTCCATATCGCATTGGCATTTAGTGCTCCTGACTGCTCTCTTCCCCTCAAAACCGGCGTCGCGTTTCAGGAAATGTGCCCGGTTTATCGATATTTTTACCGCTTCTCGGCATACGTGTTTCAGAAAGGCCGTTTTCGGCCTCGAAACGCGTATGTTTTTTCGGCGTTTTGGGTGTTAAGGGAACAGTGGAAGCAGCGTTTGCGGGTCGGTTTTGATGCGCTCATAGCAGACAGGGAATTCAGGTTGCGGAACGAGCAATATCGTTGTTGCGTCCCTGTCGTCCGTAAGCGAACAATAGTGGTGTTCACAGCGAAGCGGAGCGTCATCGTATAGCGTATACAGGGCAAGCGCATCGATGATGGCGTTCAGTTCGATGTTGTCATGGTCACGGTATTCCCGCTCCGGACGGCTCTTATCATACCTGTGGCACACGGTCAGCACGCAGTTGTCGATCCGCAGCTTCTCGTGGCATTTGAAGTATTCGCCCAGAGCAAGGTACAGGCTGTGCCGAATGTATTCAGCGCCGCCATGTTCCTTTTTTGGCAGAAGCGCAGGCATATCCACGCCGAACCAGCCCTCTGCGGTATAGCCTATGTGAAGCGGCAGCACCTCTTTGATCTGGCGCTCCATCTTCGGCCTTGCGGCGGGCGATCCGGTCAAAGCAGGAAGCGACCTTGCGAGCAGTGTGAGCCGTTCCGCGTGGTATGCGAACTCGAAAGCGTTCCGATAGGCTTCCTTCAAATCGCCCGTGTCGTATGCTTCGCTGACATTTCCTAGCACCATGGAAGCAAGCTGCAGCCGCTTGTAGGCGCGGTCTATATCCCGCTTAAACGGGGACGGTGTTTTCTTTTCCATGTTGACCTCCGTTATAGAATGTAATGTGCGGCTCTTTGCCGTCCGGCGCGTCCTTCAGCACCGCAAACAGACATGGCGCATGAGGAATCCGCAAGCCCTGCACCATAGCGATATCCGGCAGCACGATGATGTATTTGATGTCGTCCTCCGGCTGAAGGAGCTTGAGCAGATGCCCTTCCTCCGCACCTATAACAATGATCTCGTACCCGGTCTGCTGCTTCAAAAAGAACAGCTGCGAGGGATAAGTCGCGGGGAAGTGCTCCATGGGCGCTACCTCGGTTCCATATTTGAGCAGCACCCACACGGCCGCGATGGTCTTTGGGTCGGGGCGGACGGTGGGGTCAATACCCAGATATCCGCCCTCGATATCCGTGACGTAAAGCCATCTCTTGAGATTGCGTATGATCTTCTCCGCAGTCGATACCGGTTTGTTCAGCAAGCGCAACACCTGCTCATATTCGAGCGCCCCGTATTGGGACAGCCACTTGATAACATACTGTTCATCCTGCAAAAGCAAGCCGAACACCTCCTTATACAAAAGCGTTTTTGATGCCAAAAACGCATTCCTTCCCTTTATGCGTTTTATAGGGCGCATGACAAGCAAGAATCCCCGTAAACACAGGCGTTTTTGTGAAATACGTTTATTCTTCCGAAAACGCATTTCCCTCCGTTTGCGTTTTCTGCGCCCGCTGCCGTTCCTTGAGAATGGCGGCAAGCTCACTGCGGTCGGTGGTGATGAGCTGCTGCTCCACCTTGGAAGCGCGCACCAGCACCGGCACTTTGTTGTTGTTGGAACTGATCAATGCCTCTCCGCGCTCGAACTGGGTGATGCTGCGTATCTCCGTGCGGGTGAGCTTCAATGTCTCCCGCACATACTCGGCTTCGTCCGGCTCCAGATTGAGGATGATCTTGGTCTTGCTGTTGTTGATGATGGCCCGGCCGTATTTGCCGTCCTCAAGGGAGAAGAAGTCGGATAGGTCCTGGCTGGCTGCGATCGCGGCCGCGCCGTAGCCGCGTGCGATCTTGAATATCTCCTGACAAAACTCACCCGCCTGCCGATTGGAGGACGCCCCGATGAGCTGCCAGATCTCGTCGATATAGATGGCCTTGCGCTTCGTCCTGTCCGACTTGACCTGATCCCAGACATAGTCGAGACCGATAAACATCCCGACCGGCAATAGCTTTCCCTTTAGCTCGCTGATGTCGATGACCACATACTTGTTGTCCAGATTCACGTTGGTCTGCTGGTTGAAGCTCTGGGCGCTGCCCGTCACAAAACGGCTGACGATGATGGCCAGCCGCTGCGTCAACGGATTCGCTTCCAAAAGCTTATGCAGATCGCCGAGAATGGGCATCTTCTTATATCGGGTATGCGCCTTATCGGCATACAGGGAGTCGTTGTCGTGGGTGATGCCGAATTGGCGGTAGGTCCTCACCAGAGCCTCGTCCAGCATTTGTTCTTCTTCATTGCTCATATCCGGTATCAGGAGGCTAAAGAAGATCAATAGCTGTTGAATCTTCCGCGACAGCAGTGAATCCTCGCTGTTGTAGTCCATCTCGTCGATCAGCTCCATCTCCGGGCTCAGCGTCCTTCGTATCTCCATGACGTTGATGCAGTTGGTGGAGCCGGGGCTTATCTTGATGTAGGTTCCGCCGACCGCAGCGCAGGCACGCTTGAATTCATGGCCTTTGAGCGGCGCAAGGATATAGCACTGGATTCCGCGCATTCGCATCCTGAGCGCAAGCAGCTGCATGGTAAAGGTCTTGCCCGCGCCGGAGGTGCCAAGCAAGGTCACGTTCGCGTTTTTGTTTACCTTGGTATTAAACAGATCCACAATGCACAGCGAGTTGTTGTGCCGGTTGATGCCGAGCAAGACACCTGAATCATCGCTCATCTCAAACGAGGTGAACATATATGTGGACGCCGCGCCGCTTGTGAGGATGTTCCGCTGCGCCTTCTTCTCGATGTTCGGGTCGATGCAGAGAAACGGCATGACGGAGCGCAATGCGGCCTCCTGCTGGAAGTTGCAGTCGCCCACGTACATATCCATGGACTTCAAGAGATCCGTCATCTGCCCCCTGCGCCATAGAAGCTCCTCGTATGTCCGGGCCGAAATAGTGATGAACACGGACATATAGAACAGGTCCTCATTGTTGTTGGCGATGCCGGACTTGATGTAGTAGCCCGACTGTATGCTGCCGGTCAGCTCCTCATAATCGGTGCTGGTGTCCTGCATGCCCCGGAGCTTGGTTCTGTTTAGCCGTATCCTCTGCGCCACTTTATCCAGCGTTTTGCCACGGTTCTCACGGCGCAGGTGAACGTCGATGTCCACGCCTTCGCCGGCGTTGATGAGGCTCGACATCCAGCCTCCCCGCACCGCATGGGGGAAGCCGTTCCTTCGGATGTGCATGACCGAATAGTACATACCGTCCATCACCACGAAGTTATAATGTGAAAAGTCGATCCCGCGGGGCGCGATGAAGTTGGCCGGGCATATATACGGCACGGCGTCAAGGCCTATTATCTTGCCCTTGGCCTGCATGGTATCCACTATGACCCGCTCAACCCTGCTTTGGAAAGGCTCGTTGACGCAGGAGGAGCGGTTGAAAAACATATACAGCACCTCAGCGGTAAAGGCGTCCTCATCCTCGGGCTGCACAATGGCGTTGCCGCACTGCATGAAATAAGTCTTGGCGTTCTGTACCGCCGTCTGGATCATGCCGTAAATATCCGCATAGCTCTCGCCGCTGCTGCGCTTGCCCGCCGGGGGCTCGTACTGGAAGATAAGAAAAAAGCGCCTCGACAGCGCTTCCTTGTTGCCAACATCCTTTATGAGCCGCAGGTATTCCTCCCCAAGCTGACGGCATTGCTGGTTTTCTTCCCGCGAGAGTTCTTCCCGCACCATGGCCACATGCTTATCGGAATCCGCTTTGCGGCTCACCGACTTGAATTGTAGCTTCATGGGGCTGATCTTCAGCCAGGACGCAAACGAGGAGATGATATTGTATTGCTCCTCGCTGCTGCGAAGCAGAAAATTGATGGGCAGTATCTCGATGATCTTCACATAGCGGTCGTCGGTGGTTTCGATGATCCCGTTGCGGATCTCCCTGACGGGCAGGAAATCCTGCACAAACTCACTTGTTTTGCTTCTTCTTTTTCTGCTTTTTGTGGGTTTCTTTTGCGCTTCCATACTTATATCCAATCCTTCTGTAATGCAGTTTTCTGCGGTTCAAGCCGAACCTTACGATGTGGCTGAGGTATTGCATCAGGCTGTCGCCGCCGATGCCCATGAGCGACACGACCCCGAGCGGGATCAGCGTCACCGTCATGATAACCACCTTCACGGTGGTATCCACATGCAGCCATGCGACCTCCGGATACCCCACAAGCCCAAGCATGATGATGGCCTCGATGGTGTTCCGCGTTTCCAACATTCCGCCCAAGAGCTTGCCGCTGTCCGTATAGTTCGCCGGTATGGCGTAGGTATTGTTGAACTCCTTTTCGTCCATGCGTGTCACCGTCCTATCCGATAGAATGTAGCTTCAGCCCAATAGCGTCCAAGCCGCAGGGCTTGCTTATGATCCTCAACGTAAATATCCACGCGGGCGATATCGTTCTCAATGCCGCTGCCGCCCCGGTCTTCCACGGTGTAAACCTCGCCGTTGATGACCAGCACCGTGCCGAAGGGATAGTGGCTGGACATTGCCACCATGCCCGACGCCACGCGCTTGCCGCTCGCGGTAATGCCGTCGGCATTCTTACCGCAGCATTTACTGCAAGCGCAATAATGCGTCACATTGACCTTGAGCGTATAGAGCGGTTCGCCAAGGTTGCCTGAACTCCCGCCCCCGACCGGCGAGCTATAGTCGATCCCGTTGGGACGGCGATAGTATTTCACATAGCTCGGCGTGTTGAGCACAACGCCGCCGGCAGAGGAGGAGCAATGTACCCATTGCCTTTTGCCGTCCGTAGTCAATCCAACATACATGAGCACATGGTTCGTGCCGGGGTCGGAGGGCTTTGCTTTGAAGCCCAGGTCGCCAGGAAGCAGCTCCGATGCCGATATTTCCCTGGATTTACTCCACTGGTTTGCGCTGCCAGTTCCTATGGACTGGCCAAGCGCCGTTTTATAGACCCAATCGGTAAAACCGCTGCAATCAAGGCCGTAAGGGCGTATCGTGCCGGAGGTGACGGAGCCGGAGCCTGTCACCTTCTTTGGCTTGCCCCATTCGTTGTTCCAGCCCGCAGGGCTTTTGCCGCCCCAAAAATAGGAAACCTTACCGACAAGGGAAAGCGCTGTTTCTACCAGCTTCTTTCTTGCGTCGGTGGTGTTCAGCCCGCCCACGATGCCAATAAGCTCCTCGTTCGTAAGTTCGGGAATATCGCCTGCGGCGAGCGTACCGTACAGGGTCATTTTCAGAGCGTCAGCCATGGTTTTGATGGCCACGCCGTAAGTGGTGCCGGTCAGCTTCTCATATATGGCGTTGGGGTCTATATCAAAGGCCGTATAGATGATGCCCTCATTGAACGGGGATATCGTGCATTCGGCATACTTCACAATTTCGGTATCCGGCGTAAGCGTCTCCGCGCCGCCCGCCGCATAATAGATTTCGGAACTGATGCCCACGATGATGCCTCGGGAGTAAATTGGGATGTCCACACTCACAGGCGTATAAGCCGTGCGCTGTATCTCTGCTTCCGTGGACGCCTCGCCGGATGGGACATAGTAGGTTCGCGTGGCTGTGGTGTAACTGTATTTCGATACGCCGTTGACCTCGCCGATCTTGGTTCTGCCCGTTATAACACTCAGCGTGACGGGGGTATAGGTGGAATAAGTCAGCGGGATGACCCGCTCAAACTCCTTTTCCTCATACGTTATCTTGAACATCTGCTCGGCTACGGCGTCCAGTTTGCGCCGCATATCAGCCTCGCTCGTGCCGACCTGCCCCATGGAAGCGGAGTAGGCGGCGAATACATAGCAGACCTCGTAGTCCGGATTCAGGCTGCCGTAGTTTACGAGCGCATCCATGGAAGTTTCATAATCGTAACCATTCTCCTCGATGATCTGTTCAACCCTGGCAAGGGCAGCATCATACCCATTCTGGATACAGGCCGCAACCCCATCCGACATATCGTCTGCACGTTCGATCAAATCGACTGCACCGTTTGGATCAACGGTGGAGGGATCTGTATGAAATAGGTTGTTGCTGATGATGCTGGGCAGCGTGACCACTGCCATGATAAAGAACAGGATCACAAGGCCCAGGCAGATCAGCACTTTAAAGATAGGTTTTCGAAGCGCCCACGCCGCGGCGATGATAGCGCCCCAAGGCCCGCCCGCCGCAGTACCGGTGGCAACCTCGGCAACGGCCTTTCCGCCCTCGACGCTTGCCTGTGCAACGGCGGCGGTGGTGTTGGCCGTAACTTCGCCGGCAGCGGCCGCCGTTTTTTCCGCCGCCGCTTTTCCGGCTTCCTTGATGGCCCTGGCGGTCTTCTGTGCCGCGTCCGCATAATTGGTTGAGCCGTCATCCAACTGCTGCTTATCCTGCTCCGACACCGTTTCACCTCCTCCAAAGGAAAAGGAGCGCGGCCCGATATCGGGTGCGCTCCATTCGTTACATCAGTCTTACTGCTTGCGCTTCGGCGGTTTCTTCTCGCTCATATCCCGGGGTTGGGGATCGGCGTACCGCGTCAGTGTGCTCTTATACCGGATAGCCTCGACCTGTCTGGTCTTGACCTGATCGCAGTCATATACGGGCTTACCGCCTTCGTATACGGGCCGCCGCTCCACAACAGGCGTACCGGGTATGGCGTACCACTGACCGCCCCGCTTGTCCTCATACACGGTATAGTCGCCGCAGGGCGCTTGGAACTGGGTATGGTCATAGAAGCGCATGGCGCTGCCATCCTCATGCCGCACGTCGATGACACCATCCCTTGCGCGTGATGTATCCACATACGCGGGCTGGGTTTCATAGCCGGGCATGAAGGACTGGAACTGCGCCTGGTTGTACGCCTTCGCCTCATCGGTGGGCGATTCAAACTTCGGCACGTCGTTATGCGGCTGCATGGCGTACCAGCCGACGCCATCCGTGGACTGTATGGTATCGTGGGGTGCGTCCGGCTCCTGATACATGGCGCTGTTGTACCACATGCTCGCGCCATAGTCCGGATGGCTTGCCTCCAGCACGCCTTCTTCCGGATGCCCCACAGTGCGAAGCGTTGTACCATCGGCGACAGAATCGCCAAAGGCTGCGCTGACCTGATCCTGCGAAAGCGTTTCTCCCGCGCCAAGGCCCGCAAACGCCGCGGGGGTATAGAAGCTGCCTGCGCCATC
>OGRI01002203.1_pt1 | contig 14495 bp, 10 predicted proteins | sample 1553391 | NCBI WGS metagenome assembly OGRI01 (sample SAMEA2580052, study PRJEB22360) | human gut metagenome | reverse complement strand
ATCGTACGGCACGTCGCGTTCTCCCGTATGGGTTTATCGCCTATACGGGAGAACTACGCGTAGTTAGCGCTTCTTGCCGGACTTGCCGACCTTGCCAAACGTGAACGCGCGGACGATCGCCACAATGCCAAGTGCAACCAACGCGCATCCGCCAAACAGAATCAGCCAACCGGTGGAGGCCAGCGGGCTGAACAGCATGATGCAGCCGGCCACAATCGAAATCAGCGCGTAAATCACAGCCCATGCGGAACTTGGCATATGCCACGACTCAACCAGCGCCATCACGCCTTCCATCATCCAGCCGAGGCCCACCACCATAGTGACGAGCACTGCCAGCATGGCGCCGGACAGGGTCGCATTCTTCAGCATGACCACGCCACCGACTGTCAGCAACAGGCCGACCAGAATGTCAAGCACGCGCCAGCCTCCCGGCAGACCGAGCTCCACAATTGCGGTGACGATACGGATCACCCCGGAAATCACGAAATACGCGCCCAACGCAACCGCGGCGATCTTCAGCGTCACCCCCGGCCAGATGAGTAGCGCAATGCCGAGCACAATCGCCATCACGCCGAGCACGCCGTACACACCGCGAATGGCATTCTTCGCGCGTTGCGGCAGCCACGATTCCACCAACTTGAACGGGCTTACCGGCTCCCACTCGCCACTGTCGTTGCTATGGCTATTCGGGTCGTAACCATACGGATTACCGTACGGATATCCATACGGATTGCCGTAGGGGTTGCCATATGGATTGCCGGAATAGCGAGGGGTCTGCTCGGCATCTGGTCCGCCGCTTTGTGGACCGTCCTGCTGTTGCGATTGCTGCGCTTGCTGGTTCGGTGCATAGGCGCCGTATCCCGGCTGCGGTGGTTGACTGGGGTCGTTGGGATTGCCGGGATTCATATTTGGATAGCTCATGATGCCCTCCTTCAGAAAAACATGCTTTGAGGCGTCGTTTGCTTCAAAGACGTGCTTTCATTTTAGGCACCCTGCCTGTTTTCAGCCATCAACAGAATCGGCCGGCCTGCCTATTGGCAAGTCGGCCGGAATTATGCCGCGAATCGGCGGTTATGCTTGAGGCTGAAGCTGGCTTAGCTTAGAACAGCTTGAGCTGAACGTTGAGGCTGAGCGGCTGGTCGGCGGGCAGCTGGTACTGCTCATGCACCGGCGACATCCACGAATCGTCGCCGCCGACGCCCATTTGCGCGGCCAGCAGACGCAGGAACATGTGACGCGGCTTCGGCAGCTCATCCTGATGCAGCGCCTCTTCCAGCATCGTGCTCGAATACGGCAGTAGGCTCATCGCGAACGGCTTTGCGCCGGCACCGCGCTTCACGCGCACACCGTGGCCGGAATCGTCCGTGATCTCCGCCCAACGCACATCCTCATGATTGCCGGTTTCCTGCGGCAGCAGGTACGGCGCGCAATCATCGCCAGCCGTCGTGCTCCATACACCCAGCTTCGCGTGCCTGCGGTCGGCGTACGTCTCTTCCGGACCGGCGCCGTAGAATCGCAGGTTCGCATATTCCACCGGCAGCGCCCATTCGATACCGAACGCCGGAATCGTTGGCAGATCGCCGTTCTTCTCGCCTGGATACTCGACGTCGAGCGAAACGAGGCCGGCCGTGTCGGCAACGTAACGGACCGTCACTTTCGTGCGCTGCGGAATCGCCAATTCGTACGTATACGTGGCTTCCACGGCATTTTCTCCACGATTTGCGATCGCGCAGTCGACGCAACGCGCATACTTTCCTGCGACCGCCCACGCGGCACGTTCGAAAGCGTGTCCAGCACCGCGATCGTTGTCCGTCAGCGGACGGAACGTGGTGATTGACGGGCGGCGCAGCACGAATTCGTGACCGTCGAACGTGTAGGAGACCAAGCCGCCCTGGGTGCGAGAAAGAAGAATCTCTCGTCCGGAACCCTGAACACCCGCATTCCAACGGCCAACAGTGACGATGCCGTCCGCAGGCAGGGCCGCATCTTCGGCTGCCTTCGTTCCGGCCACAATAGTCTGGCCGAAGGCGAGTTCGTACCCGGCAGGAGCCCAATCGGTCGCCTCGGCGAGGCGCTGGGACACTTCAAGCACCAGCTCATCGGCATTGGCGCGGTAGAGATCCACCGGCCATTCGACATCGAACGTGCATGCTGAATCGGCGGGCACGTCGAAGCGGCGCTCGGACTGCCACACCGGCTCGCCGTCAGCGAGGATGCGCAGCACGAACTGGTATCCGCCGGTCGAGATGAACAGGTTGTCGTTCTTGATGGATACCGAGCGATCGGTCACGTCGATATGGACGTTGGAGTACAGCTGCTTGACCTCCTGGGCCTTCGGCGTGGGAGTGCGGTCGGCGAAGACCAGTCCGTTGCCGGAGAACTCGTAATCGCTCGGACGATCGCCGAAGTCTCCGCCATAGCACAGACGGGTGGAGCCGTCCGGCTGGGTGGCATAGATCGCCTGATCGATGAAGTCCCAGATGAAGCCGCCCTGATAGTGCGGGTAGCGCTCCAGTGCCGTGTATTCGTCCAGATTGCCGACCGAGTTGCCCATTGCGTGCATGTACTCGCAGGAGATGTACGGCTTCTGCGGATCGTTCTTGAGATATTCCTCAACCACATCGGCATGCTCGTACATGCGGGTTTCGATGTCGGTAACGTCGTCGTAGTCGCGGTTCTTCGTCACGCCCTCGTAGTGCACGGGGCGGTTCGGATCGATGTCGTGCACGTGCTTGTACATGGCACGGAACACATCGCCGGTGTAGGACTCGTTGCCGAGAGACCAAATGACCACGCTCGGGTGGTTGTAGTCGCGGCGCATCATGCTGTTGACACGGTCGACGCAGGCGCCTTCCCAATGTGCCTTGCTTCCTGGAACCGCGGTTTCGGCGGTGACCACGTCGCCGGGCAGGCACCAGCTGCCATGGGTTTCGAGATTGGTCTCATCGATCAGGTAGATGCCGTACTCGTCGCACAGATCGTACCAACGTTCCTGGTTCGGATAGTGCGAGGTGCGGATGGCGTTGATGTTGTGACGCTTGCAGAAAATCACATCATCGATCATGTCCTGCTCGGTGATGGAACGGCCGCGCTTGGCGTCGAACTCGTGACGGTCCGCGCCCTTGAACACGATGCGCTTGCCGTTAAGGGTCATGATGCCGTTTTCGATGCGGAAGCGACGGAAGCCGACCTTCTGAACGGCGGCTTCGACGATGTTGCCGGCCTGGTCGATGACGTTGACTTCAAGTTCGTACAGAGATGGGCTTTCGGCGCTCCACGGCTCGAGGCCCTGCAAGGAACCGCTTGTGAACGTGGTATTGGCGTCGGCGTTGGTCGAGGCCTCCCATACCACGTTGCCTTCGGAATCCTTCAACGTGGCCGAGATGGTAGCGGCATCGGAGGCGTTGCGCACGGACAATGCGGCGTCAAGAGAGGCGGTGCCGGACTCGGCGTCCCAATCGGCTTCGAGTTGCATGTTCTCGACATGGACGTGGGGCTGCGCCGTCAGTTCGACGGAGCGGAACAGACCGTGCAGACGCCAGAAGTCCTGGTCTTCAAGCCAGGAGGCGCTGGAATACTCGTAGCAGGCGACCGCTACGACGTTCTCTCCGTCATGCAGCAGGTCGGTGATATCAAACTCGTTGGGAGTGAATCCGTCTTCGCCGTAACCTGCGAACAGGCCGTTGACCCATACGTAGATTGCGGTTGCCATTCCATGGAAGACGATGGAGACGCTTCCTCCGGACTCCTTGGTGTCCGCAAGACGCTTGGACACAACGAACTTCCTGCGGTAGAGCGCCACGTGATTGTTTTCCGGAACATTCGGCTCCAGCGGATTCTCGTGGCCGTCCCACGGATACTGGATATTCACGTACTTGTTCTTCAGCAGGCCTGCCATCTGCAGATGGCCCGGAACCTGGGCGCGGCAGAAAGAGGAATCATCGAAGTTCTCAGCAACGAATGGCTCTTCGTTGAAGTCGATGTCGGAAGCCTGTACGATTTCGACGCGCCATTCTCCGTCAAGGCTTTGCGTGAGATCGGAGTGCTCGTCACTCTGCGGATCATGCGTGAAGCACTTGTGGTTGGAATGTGCCGGAGTGCGGTTGACTTCGAACACAGTCGCGTCGGTCAGCCACGTCTCGGATGCGTGCTCAACACGATTGCTGTTTGCCATGTTTCCTGCTTTCTTTCATTACTTCGTTGTGAATGATGTGGAAGCTAAACTTCCTTTACTGGTAATGATAAATGTTTTTTACTGAAAAAGCAAATCGTATTTACCACCACGGTTTCCTCTGTTTTTCAAGCCCTCTCACAAATATGTTTAAGCCGGTGACGGATAGGTTTTGCGTTATGAAAACTGCTGCAACACGCCGGTAAAAGCCTTGATTACTAATGTTTTTTACTTCCGTTTATAAAACGGCGTATAGTTGCAATACAAGATCAATGGGTGATCTAAGCTCCAACTATCTTAGAGGAGAAGAAAAATGAGCAACGCAACAGCCGCGGACGGTGGAGCCCGCAAGGGGAAGCTCGGCCAGCGCATCGCCTACGCATGCGGTAACTTGGGTCAGTCTGCCTTCTACAACGCTATGAGCACGTACTTTGTTGTGTACGTGACCAGCTGCCTGTTCTCTGGCGTCGACAAGGCGCTGGCGGCCAAGCTCATCGGCGTCATCACCAGCCTTGTGGTGATTATCCGTATTGCAGAGATCTTCATCGACCCATTGCTGGGCAACATCGTCGACAACACCACCACCAAGTGGGGACGCTTCCGTCCCTGGCAGTTCATCGGCGGTGCTGTCTCGGCCGTGCTGCTCGCCATCGTCTTCAGCGGCATGTTCGGTCTGGTGAATGTCAACACCACGCTGTTCATCGTGCTGTTCGTCATCACCTTCGTCGTGCTCGACGTGTTCTACTCCCTGCGTGACATCTCCTACTGGGGCATGATTCCGGCGCTGTCCTCCGACTCTCATGAGCGTTCCACCTACACCTCTCTGGGATCTTTCACCGGTTCCATCGGCTACAACGGCATCACTATCGTCGTCATCCCGATTGTCACCTACTTCAGCTACATGTTCACCGGCAAGCATGCCGAAAGCCAGAGCGGCTGGACCGCATTCGGCATCATCGTTATGCTGCTCGGCATCCTCACTGCTTGGACCGTTGCCTTCGGCACCAAGGAAAGCACCAGCGCCCTGCGCGCCAAGGCCCAGAAGAACGGCAACCCGCTCGAGGCGTTCAAGGCACTGTTCCAGAACGACCAGCTGCTGTGGGTCGCCCTGTCCTACCTGCTGTACGCCATCGCCAACGTGGCCACCACTGGCGTGCTCCTCTTCCTGTTCAAGTTCGTGCTCGACAACCCGGCCGCCTACTCCGCGACTGGCGTCATCGCACTGGTGGCCGGCCTCATCATGGCTCCGCTGTACCCGATTCTGAACAAGCGCATTCCACGCCGCTACCTGTACATCAGTGGCATGATCTCCATGATTGTCGCTTACGTTCTGCTGGGTCTTTTCTCCACCAACATCGTCGTAGTGTTCATCGCACTGGTGCTCTTCTACGTGCCGGGCACGCTCATCCAGATGACCGCCATCCTCTCCCTGACCGACTCCATCGAATACGGCCAGCTGAAGAACGGTAAGCGTAACGAGGCCGTCACTCTGTCCGTCCGCCCGATGCTCGACAAGATCGGTGGCGCCCTGTCGAACGGCATCACCGGCTTCATCGCCGTCGCGGCAGGTATGACCGGCAACGCCACTGCAGCCGATATGACCCCTGCGAACATCCACACCTTCGAAGTCTGCGCCTTCTATGCGCCGCTCGTTCTGATTGTGCTCAGCCTGCTGGTGTTCGCCTTCAAGGTGAAGATCAACGAGAAGATGCACGCCGAAATCGTCGAGCAGCTCGAAGCCAAGCTCACGGCCGGTGAGGTCTCCGACGAGGAAGCCAAGACGGTCGAGACGGTTGAAGCCGTCAACGAAAAGGCTAAGACTCTGACTGAGTAAATAACCAATACCTGCCACTCCTTCCTTTCTCTCTGATGGAGGCCCCAATTTCGGTTGGGGCCTCCATTGGTATATGCACTGTTTTATAACCGCTCAAAGTTTGTCAAATGAACAAAACGACAGATGCCCCGGAGCATAATGCAACCAATGTTGTTTCGCTTTTTCGCTCAAGGCATATCTTGCCATGTTCTGAGGTGCACCATGTATTTTCGTGAATGGCCAATCGAAGAATCGAATTAGATTTCATTGTTGCGGATGAGAAGGTCCCAGCTTTACAGGGGGTATTAATGACATTCATCTCACGGGCGGCGCGCTATGTGTTCAGAAAACGAGTGCGTACTGCGGTGCTGTTCATTGTGCTGACCATCATAACGGCGAGTATGCTGTCCGCGACCGCAGTTTCTCAGGCAGCTCAACATGAGGCTGGACAGATTGAGAAACAGGCGGTCGGCGGATTCGTGCTGGCCAGTAACCTGCAAGGCAGCATGCTGACACCTCGCGGAGGCGGAATGGTTCGTCCCGCTGATGTGCAACGAATCTCGAAGATGTCCGGGGTTGACTCGTACATGGTCAGGCAGAACGCCACCGCCGATCTCGTGGGAGCCAGCGTGGTGAAGGTCCCCGGCGGCGATGATTACGATGCGGAGAAAGAACAGCAGTTCGGTAATACGGCCAACGTCATAGGCACAAACGATTCGTCAAAACTCAATGTGTTCACGTCTCACACGCTCGGCATGGTCGAAGGACGTCATCTAAAGGCATCCGATAAGCATATGTCGATGGTCCATGAGGATCTCGCCAAAACCAATGGGCTTAAAGTCGGCGATACCCTCACGCTCAAGGCCAATCCATATGATGCCGACAATGAGTCGCATTCGACGGCAACTGTCAAAACCACCATTGTTGGAATATTCAAAGGGGACAGCGACAGAAAGGTATCCAGCCGCGCGGAACTCACCTCTAACACTGTGTACACCGATTTGGACACTACAAGTACTCTGTACCAGTACAAGGCCGGTAAGGAAATATACCAGGATGCCACTTTCGTTCTGGACAAGGGCGTCGACGTGGAGAAAACCATGGAAGAGGCGAAGAAGCTTCCAGTGGATTGGAACAACTACCAGATCACGCGCAATGACCAATATACGTCGAGCATGCTGAATGCCGCCCGAGGTGTGCGTTCCATGATGCGCAGCGCTTTGATCGGCGTGACTATTTCGGCCGTGATAGTTCTCAGTCTCATGCTCTTACTGTGGATGAACGACCGACGCCAGGAGATGGGCGTATTGGTGTCCCTCGGCATCGGCAAGCCATCCCTGATCGCCCAGTATCTAACCGAGATGATTCTGATTGGCCTGCCGTCCCTGGTCCTCGGATGGTTGTGCGCACGAGGAATGGCTCAATGGCTTGGCACTTCGGCCCTCCGTTCCGTGAACGCCTCCGCGGCGAAGGAGCTGAGCAGCATGGGACAGGTCGGCGGCGATCTCGAGTCCAATATGTCGGTTCGCACCTTGGATTCGCTCACGGTATCAATCGACACAACCGCCGTACTGTATGTATCGCTCGGACTGCTGGCGGTGATGCTGGTATGCGTTGCCATATCGTGCATACCGATGCTGCGCAAGTCGCCACGAAGTCTGTCGGAGCTCCGATGATGGGCATGAACGTGTGGAAGCGTGCCACGCTGGCAATCGTGCGTAAACCGGTACGCAGCGGAATCATCGGACTGTTGATGCTGATGGTTTTCACCAGTCTTGTGGCTCAGGTCGGAGTGTCAACGGCGCTTCAGGAAATGTCCGACGATATCGGCAGAAGCATGGGAATAGGTTTTACCGTCGACACAGGCGAGAATCCTGCAAATCCAAAGGAAGCGAGCCGGTTCTCGCGCATCCCCGGCGTAAGAAAAACCGTTTACGAGCGTAAGACCCTGGCAGGGGTGGATGGCGCGCATCCGGTTGTCCCCGAACATGGTCCTCGACTGGATTCCGGTCTATCCACGCAGGTCAGCGTGCTGGGCACCACTGACTCCTCGTTGTCCGAAGAATTCCAAAGCGGTCTGTATCGGTTGGAACAAGGACACCACATTTCAGGTAATGGCCGGAACGTACTGATTCACCGGGATTTCGCACGTGAGAATGGACTATCGGTGGGATCAACACTCCAGCTCAGTCAGGAAGACCGCGATTCCACCGTTCGCGTGACCGGAATCTTCTCTGGCAATGTGCAGGCACAGAGCCCTATGCCATCGGACGCATCGGAGAATCTTATCTATTCGGGCGTTCAAGTGGTTTCCGCGCTGACTGGAGAGGAACGAGTCGGCACGATCCGGTGCCTTTCGGATAATCCGCAGACTCTTTCCGCCGCAATGGCCCAAGCAAAAAAAATCGCTGGAAGCAAGTATGGCGTCACCGATGACTCGGCGCGGCTTTCCGGCGTGCTGCAGTCAGTGGAAACGGTGCGCGATCTGGTCCGCATGGTGCTGTTGTCCGTTTGCCTGGCTGATGTGTTGGTACTGGGCATGGCGCTTGTTTTCTGGATCCGCTCACGTATCCATGAAATAGGCACCCTTCTGGCTCTCGGCATCGGCAAGATGCAGATTATCGCCCAGTTCGCAATCGAAACCGGTCTCATGGCTGTGGTAGCCGCCCTGTGCTCGCTGGGCACAGGCTCCCTATTGTCTGGATACGTGTCCTCACTCCTACTGCACGATTCGGGAGTCGCATCTCTTGAATCATTGCAGGTGGAGACTCTGCCGCCAGAACAGACGCTGCTCATTCTGCTGCTCGGAGGCGCGGTCATCGCAATCGCGCTCGCCGTGTCGTGCGCCGCAGTGCTGGCCAAATCCCCGAAATCCATTCTTTCCTCTATGCGTTAGGAGATATTAATCATGACTATCTGTCTACAATTGGACCATGTCAATTACTCATACGGCGCGGCGAAGATCCGCGTTCTTTCGGACGTGAACGCAGATTTCGAATCCGGAAAGATGTATGCGATAACCGGCCCATCGGGAGCGGGGAAGAGCACTTTGTTGTCTCTGTTGGCCGGTCTGGATGCCCCCTCTGATGGAGTGGTTCGTTTTGAGGGCAAGGATATAGCTACGACGGGTTACTCAAAGCACCGTCGCGAGCACGTGTCCTTGGTGTTCCAGGACCATAATCTGATCGACTATCTTACCCCCGAAGAGAATCTTCGCCTGGTCAATCCCAAGGCCGATATGAAGATCCTCGAGGATCTGGGGCTGAGCCGTGAGGAATCGAAGCGCAACATCATGCACTTGTCGGGTGGCCAACGCCAGCGGGTGGCGGTCGGCCGCGCCCTAGTGGCGCCCGGCCGCGCGATTCTGGCGGATGAACCGACTGGCAATTTGGATGAAGATACGGCCAGAGAAATTATTGAACTGATAAAGAAAACTGCTCATGAATTGGGAAAGTGTGTTATTGTAGTAACGCATAGCAAACAGCTTGCTGAAGAAGCAGATGTTGTGCTGGCAATAAACCAAGGTATTTTGCATGAACAGGAATGTCTGAAAGAAAACCTTTTGGAAAAGTTTTAATATCCCACTCAATAAATGTGATATTTGAGAAAAGGGATCGGAATGGAGGATGTATTATTAGAAGCTGGCAAAGTATTTTTAGGATAGAATAACAAAGGGCGCAAGGTCTCAAAGTGCTTCTGGCACAGGGCCTTGCGCCCTACCTACGCACTTGTATTCTTCGAGTAAATGAAATATAATGGAGAGGATTGTCGGGGGTATGGATATGGATTATATGACGCTCAGAGAGGCAAGTGAAAAATGGGGCATTTCCACCCGCCAGATAAACTATTATTGCACGGAGGATCGTATCCCCGGTGCTGTAAAGATGGCTGGTGTCTGGCTGATTCCAAAAGACGCGGAAAAGCCCGCAGATGGACGAACAAGACAAGGGAGGAAGAATCGAGAATGATGCAACCTTATAAAATTATGGTCATTGAAGATGATCCTATTATACAAGAAGAATTACAAACTTTGCTGAATGGAAACGGATATGAAGCTGTGGCAGTCAGGAATTTTTTTACTACAATAGAAGAAGTAAAGTTGGCAAAGCCACATTTGATTTTGCTGGACATTAAACTTCCGGGAGAAAATGGTTTTACTTTATGTTCTAAAATTCGCACATTCTCCAATGTTCCCATTATCTTTGTGACAAGCTGTGATACGGATATGGATGAGCTGAACAGTATTATGCTGGGCGGTGATGCATTTATTACAAAGCCATATAATACTGCAATTCTGCTAGCAAAGATTGCCTCATTGCTCAAACGCACATATTCAGTAGGACAGATTGAAACTCTGAATTGGCAAGGAGCCATTCTGCATCTGGAAAGCAGCACCATTGAATATGAAAATCATCAGGCTGAGTTTACAAAAAATGAAATCAAGATTCTCTATTATCTATTCAAGCACGCAGGTACTATTTGTTCGCGCAATGATATTGTGGATTTCCTTTGGGATAATCAGCTTTATGTAGATGATAATGCGTTAAGTGTGAACATCAACCGTATCCGTGAAAAGCTGTCGGCTATTGGTCTGAAAGACCTTATCAAGACAAAGCATCGGCAGGGGTACACGCTATGAACTGGAAACGCTATATGAAAAATCGGATGCCAGCGATGCTGATCAATCTTGCTGGAATGGTAGCGCTTGCCTTGTTTCTACTAGCCAGTGGAAGCAGCATAGATACAGTGGTGTTTATTGTAGTGATATGGCTTTTAGTGTTTGTAATATATATGGTAGTAAGCTGTTATGGAAGAAAAAGGTATTTGGATAAGCTTTTGGATATAACTGATCAGCTGGAAGAAGCATATTTGATTGCTGATTTAATGAAAGAGCCGGAACGCGCTGACGATGAGGTCTTTTATCAGATTTTGAAGTTGGCTGAAAAGTCCATGTTGGAAAATATAAGTGCTGTCATGCAGGAACGCAGGGACTATAGAGATTATATTGAACAGTGGGTGCATGAAGTGAAAACACCTATTACAGCAATGAAACTGCTCTGTGAAAACCATCCATCTGAATTTCCCAGAGCTATACTTACAGAATTGGAAAAGGTAGACCGTTTTACGGAACAGACCCTTTACTATGCCCGTAGTGAACATACTCAAAAAGATTACGCTATTCGTGAAATACAACTGTCTGATGTGGTGCATGGGGCGATAGCAGATAACAAATATCTCCTGCGACAGAACGATGTAAGTATTGAAATGGAGATGGTTACAGATACCGTCTATACGGATGATAAATGGGTGCGGTTCATCTTAAATCAGCTAATTGGAAATTCGATAAAATATCGTACCGAAAAGCCTCGACTCACCTTCTATACAGAGCAGCAAAGTAATCAGGTACTGTTGTTCATAAAGGACAATGGAATAGGGATTGCAGAAGCCGATCTGCCCCGTGTATTTGAAAAAGGATTTACTGGGCAAAATGGTCGGAATATTCAAAATTCTACTGGCATTGGCCTATACCTTTGTAAACGGCTGTGCGACAAGCTGGGGATTGGTCTTTCCTTGCATTCCGGTAATAATGGAACGACTGCCATACTGTCCTTTCACATCAATCACTTTTTGGTGCAGGGTTGAATAGCCCTGCACTTCTTACATTTTTGTTAGAACTTTGTAAGAAAACTTGATACAAAAGAATGCTCTTTCCCGTTACAATAAAACCGAGCAAAGATACAAGGAGGAACCAATATGGATACAATCTTGAAACTAGAACATATCCAGAAATATTATGGGAATGAGGGTAGCCTAACAAAAGCCATCAAAGATATTAGTTTTTCCGTGGAGGCAGGAGAGTTTCTTGGCATTATGGGTGCCTCTGGCTCCGGTAAAACCACACTGCTTAACTGTATTTCCACTATTGATACTGTGAGTGCGGGACACATCTATTTGGATGGTAAGGATGTGACTGAACTGAAACCAAAAAAACTTGCAAAATTTCGCAGGGAGAACTTAGGCTTCGTCTTTCAGGATTTTAATCTGCTGGATACTTTGACCATTTCTGAAAATATTGCGTTAGCATTGTCTATCAATAAGGTGCCTGTCAATGAGATTGAACCTCGCATAATAGAGATGGCAAAGAGCTTGAATATTAGCGACATCTTGAACAAATACCCTTATCAGGTGTCTGGTGGTCAGAAACAGCGCTGTGCCTGTGCCAGAGCGATTATCAATAAACCGAAACTGATTTTAGCCGATGAGCCTACCGGAGCATTGGACAGTCATTCTTCTCAAATGCTTCTTTCTACCATACAAAGCATCAATGAGCAGCTTGGGGCAACCATCCTGATGGTAACACATGATGCTTTTTCAGCCAGCTACGCCAGCCGTATCCTGATTTTAAGGGACGGGGAGATTTTTACTGAATTACGAAAAGGTAATGACAGCAGAACGATGTTCTTTGAGAAAATTCTAAGTGTCCTCACCATGATGGGAGGTGGGCAAAACGATGTATGCTAAATTAGTTTACCGAAATGCAAAGCGCTCTGCAAAGGACTATCTGATCTATATTGTTACCTTGACGATCTGCGTTACTTTGTTTTATGCGTTTCTATCCATATCAAGCAGCTACTACCAGCCGGATATTGGAACTGCTTATGAAATTACAGCGTTTAGTGACGGTATCAAATTGGCGGTCTGTGCGATCACGCTGTTGTTATTGTTCCTGATACGCTATGTAAACAGCTATATGCTGCGGCGCAAGCAAAAGGAATTTGCCGTACAATCTATTATGGGGATGGAGCAAAAAACAATCGGCTGGCTCTTTTTTGCAGAAACTTTTTTGATGGGGGCTATATCTATTGCTATTGGTATTGCTCTTGGTGTGTTGTGTTCGCAATTTATGTCCGCTATGCTGCTCGCTTCCTATGGTCATAGTTATGAGCTGACATGGACACTGTTCCCCGATACTGTTCTTTGGACAGTTGGCTTTTTTACAATCAGTTTCTTCGTGGTTGGACTGTTTAATGTCCGTACTATTCGTAAGATCAAGATTATTGATATGCTGTCTGCGGACAGACAAAATGAACCTGATTTGAAGAAGAACCGGTTTATACCGGCAATCCTTGTAATCTACTTGGTGCTTTCTATATGGATGTTGGAAACAGGGATTCAAAAGATGATCTTTTTCTTTGATCCAAGATTCGCTTTTCCTCTCCACATTTTGTTTTGGGGAAATATCATTTTTCCGGCGTTCACCCTGCTGTGGTCGTTCGTTTGGCTGCTCAAAAAGAAAGTATGGACATTGCAAACTTTGCTTATCGGTCTCTTAGCCTGCACAGTTCCAAATACTGTACTTGCAGCTCTCGTACCGGTTTTTGAAAGCAAGTATTATCTAACTCTAGGTGCTGGTACGATCAATCAATATTTGCTGTTCGTTGTTGTAGATTTACTTTTTTTGATATGCGGTATCATTTATCTGTCCAGCAGCGCAATCGTTGCATGGAAAAGCAAATCCCCTGCACACAGGTATCAAGGTAATAACCTGTTTTTCTTTGGACAGATCATATCCAAGCTCACAACAACGACAAAAACAATGACATTGATTTGCATTACGCTGACAATGGCCATTCTTATGTTCATTATCGCACCCGTACTGACAGAATGGAGTATGGGCTATTTGGATAGTCGCTCCATGTATGATGTTCAGATTAATTCCCGATATAATGATGTGTACGAAAAAAACGACTTGCCAACAGGCAACTATGAAGTGGTCACAGACTTTTTGACGGAAGAAGGAATTGCGGTAAGCGCAGACTGTGCCTTTAGCCTTTATCTTCCAAATTGTGAAGATTTTCATGACCGTGTAAAACATGAATTTCCTGTGGTTGCTATTTCTCTTAGTGATTATAATGCTATCAGGGAAATGCTGGGATATGAGGCTATTACGCTTGAAGAAAATGAGTTTACGACCCAATGGCATACAACTGCAACAACGGATGAACAAGAAGAATTTATACGCAGTCATGCAGTGGTAGCTACCGATGTAGGAAGGTTAACGCTTTCTGAACAGGCCAGTTATCAAGAGGCAATGGGTGAAACCTTATACAATTCCTATACACGAGTTGTATATGTATTTCCAGATAGTGTTTGTCAAAACCTTCTTTCTGTCAATCGGAACCGTTATATCCAGACATCAAAAGAACTTTCCTACTCAGATGCAGCGGCCTTAGAAAACAGGTTTATAAAGGTCTATCCAGAACTTTCGGAAAATGGTGTTGGGTATTCCATTCGATTGAGTACGCTGCAAATCAATGAAGCAAAGGGTATGAACTTTATTCTAAAGACAGCGATGATTTATGGTGCTGTGGTTTTAATGGTAATATGTCTTACCATCTTATCTTTACAGCAGCTTTTGGATGCCGGACAGTACCGCTATCGCTTCGCGGTACTTCGCAAATTGGGTGTCGAGGAACAGGATATAAAGGGTCTTGTAATGAAACAGTTAGG